>VOFC01000163.1_pt1 | contig 54108 bp, 83 predicted proteins | sample 5384161 | NCBI WGS metagenome assembly VOFC01 (sample SAMN12384722, study PRJNA508395) | human gut metagenome | isolation source: healthy gut B | host: Homo sapiens | reverse complement strand
CATAGCTGAAGCTATCCTCACTATTCCACCAGGCGATCAGATCCCCTGTTTTGTAAATGAGTTTTGCAGCTCCACCTTCGGCTTGACAGTTCTTTTCCTGTTGTCATAGGCAAATATATCGATTTCCTTATCAGAATCGTATTTTCCGTTCTTTTCCATCTGCGAACTGACAGCCATATATTCAGAAAGCTGAGACAGATCTACATGCAGAAAATCATAAAATGTACTCGTCTGCTCAAAATTTTCTTCGTCTGTAAACAGATCCAGCGTATAATAGCTGCCTGTCTGTTTACCACATTCATGGAATATCCCAGAAATGCCAGTACAAAAGCCATTCCCATGGCACATATCAGGGAAATCGCACCGGCGATCAGCCGCTTACTTTTTTTTAACCAATTCTTCATTCTTATTTTCCTACCTCGTTTTACAGAATTCCTTCTGCGATTCCTTTTTATCTGTTACTTTTCAATCTTATAGCCTACGCCCCCATACAACCTTCAGATAACGCGGCTCCTTTGGATTGATCTCTATTTTTTCACGAATATGACGGATATGTACCGCTACCGTATTTTCCGCGCCATAAGCTTCCTCATTCCAGATGTTTTCATAAATCTGCTGCGTTGAGAACACTCTGCCCGGATTCTGCACTAAAAGAAGCAGGATCTGATATTCGATCGGTGTCAGCCTGACCTGTTCTCCGTCCACTGTGACGATCTTTGCTTCATCATCGATCTCCAGAGAACCGACTACATAATTCTTTTTTCGTGCCTGCACAGCTTCCCAGCATCGTATATCTTCTCAGGCTGGATTTCACACGTGCCACGAGCTCCAGTGGATTGAACGGCTTTGTGATATAATCATCCGCACCCACATTCAGTCCCAATATTTTATCTACATCCTCCGATTTCGCCGACAATACTAAAATCGGGATGGCGGAAAAAATGTGCGGATCTTGATCATTGCATGGATTCCATCCATCTCAGGCATCATAATATCGATGAGCAGAAGCTGGATATCTTCCTTTTGTAACACCTCGATTGCTTCTCTTCCGTTATATGCTTTAAAAATCTGATAACCCTCCTGTGACAGATAGATACTGATCGCCTCCACGATCTCCTTATCATCGTCACATACCAGAATATTTACCATTTCTTTCACCTCCTGAAAGTATTATATAAAAAGAATCTTAATACCCGGGTAGGAAAAGTATTAAGATTCCATTAAAATTCCATCTTATATAGAGCATTTTGTGTAACAGGAACGGAGTTTCCTGTTACATCAAAAATGTCCTGCAACAACTATACCATTGTTGCAAGACATTTACAATAAATCTTTCGAGGTTATTCTGCATCCCTGATTGCTTTTCGCACAGGCAGGATACAGCCAGGCGAAACACTCAGCTCATCAATTCCCATCTTGATGAAAATTGTTGCGGCTTCCAGCTGTCTTGCCTGTATCAGAAGCGGTTCATTTTTCTGTGCCAGTTCTCCATTCAGGCTTAAAATCCTCTTTTTCTCACTCATCTGGTTTAATATCATCTCAACCATATAATAAATGAATACAAACAGATTCAGTACATTTAAAAAAGTCAGGACTGCAGACAATAAAGTGCCACTGCCATTTCGTTTGCGATCACACCGCAGCCTAATACCGCCCAGTTTACCTCTCTCATTTTATTACCTACTGCTTTCTTGTTTTTATAGCTTCTGTTTTTCTGTCAGTTACTGATATTCCATGTCTACTCTTTTTTGTCATTCCTCTGTCCCGTTTTCTTTCAGACATAAAAAGCACCCAGATTACCGCGTTTTCCGTTCGTTTTTCTGTGTGAGAACAGATATGCCGGATTATGTGCCGTGCAGACATTGGTCACTTCCAGATGCTCCGGCGTGATGCCCGCGTCTGTAAGCCACAGCTGATTGGCAAGCCACAGATCCAGCTGGTATTTGCCTTCCGCCTTCTGCTCCGGCTTCTGATATAAGAGCGTTTCCGTCCCGTTCATCCCTGCAAATGCATTTTGAAATTCTTCTGCCACATCACTGCTGACCTCATAGCATTCCTGACAGATGGATGGTCCGATCGCCGCATGGATATCTGCCGGATCACAGCCAAATGCCGCATGCATCCGCTCCACCATCTTTTTTTACCCATATACCGGCCACAGTTCCTCGCCAGCCCGAATGTGCCAGTCCGATCACTTCTCTGACCGGATCCACAAAATAAAGCGGTACGCAGTCTGCATAAAAGGTAGCCAATGCTAACCCTTTTTCGTTTGTGACCAGCCCGTCAATGTCCGCATAATCACGCTGTCTGTCGATTCCCTTTCCGGCATCTTCCTTCGTAACGATCCTGATATTCGTCGTATGTGTCTGGTCGGAGCAGATGATCCGGTCTCTTGTAATGCCAAGGACCTCTGCCACTCTGTCATAATTTTGCAGGACGCAGTCTCTGTCATCCCCACGCGTAAAGCTCCAGGTTCAGGCTTTCAAAGATCCCGCTGCTTGTCCCGCCTGTCCGTGTTGTGAACAGGTGCCTGACACATCCTGTCTTAGTCAGTCCCGGAAAAGTCAGGTATTCCATTTCCCAGCCATCCGGGCTGTTATATTTGTTTTGTACAGGTATATTTTTGTATCCTGTGTCTTTATAACACGCTGTAAATTGTACATATTTACCTCATTTTCAGGCCATAAATCCACTCAAGTGCCAGCACAACATTGTTTTTGAATTTTGACTCCGACATTATTTGTACTAAAATATCGCATCTGCGCATGATTTCCAAGTGACTTTTGTCACAGATTTACCAAATCTGGTGCAGAAATGCGTTTCTGATCCAGGTGATCTCATTTCCCAGAATGGCAATCACATCATATCTGACCGGCTGCTGCTCCATGTGATACTGGTTCAATAAAACAGTGCCACCCCTGCAGATCTGCCTCTGCTTTGCCACACTGACTGCCTCCTGCGGCAGTCCATTTCCTGCATTTGCCCGATACTTGACTTCAAAGAAAACAAGCGTGCCTTTCTCATAGCCAACTATATCGATTTCTCCCTGCCTGACTCTATAGTTAATCGTCTGAATGCGCACGCCTCTTTTTTCCAGATATACTTTTGCAGCCTGTTCGTGAGCTGCTCCTTTTCTTCTTTTGTTCATAGGATGTCCTCTCCAGACACATCCTGATCTCCCTAAACTTATCCCTATTTTTTCTTGTTCGCCTGTTCCATCTTTGCACGGATGCGGTCCATCTGATCCACAAATACAAGTATCTCAGCCACCACTTCATACAGCTCCGGCGGGATCAGCTCTCCGATCTCCAGCCTTGACAGAGTATCTGCCAGCTTACTGTCCTTATGCACCGGAACCTTTGCCTGTTTTGCTTCCTCTATGATCTTTTCCGCAAGTGCACCCTTACCGGTCGCAACGACCTTTGGCGCATCATCGTCCGGATCATAGGAAAGTGCGAACCGCCTGTTTTGGTTTCTGCTCTTTTCCTGCCATATCAAGCCCTCACATCAAATGAATACTGATTGATACATACGCTTTCTTCTTCCTGATCTTTGCGCATTTCTTCCGTTACCTTGGAAGGTGTATCCTTCTGCGATACCTCCGTCTGCATCTGATAGCCTTTCTGCTCCAGTCGTTCATTCAGCAGATGAATATGTGCCTGTATAAAATCGATCATGGCATCGTCCTGTAAGTAAAATGCGTATTTACCTTTCCGGTTCTGCATGGCAACATACACATCCACAGGTCCTAAATGCTCCATATCCAGATGCAGGAAAGCACTGATACTGTCCTCTTTGGTCAGTCCCTTTTTTTATTGGCATACACATACAGATCCCCTGTTGTCTCCTGTCCTGCCATACGGAGCGGAAGCTGCACATACTGCATCGTCTGGGAAAGCTGGTGTAAGAAATCCAGATTTTCCCTCAGCTGGTTTGACTGGGTAAAAGCTGTGTCTGCGCCTTTCCCGCCTCCGATACCGTCTGCGCCAGACGCGATACCTGCTCCCGCAGCTTTGTAAAGAACTGCTCTACTTCTTCCTTTATCTGCCACCATTTCCGGTTTGAGCAGGAAGTTCTCTTTCATCTGTTCAGTCAGGAGACTGCGAAATTCTTTTGAAGAAAACAGACGCAATAGCTGTCTGGTATCTCCCTTTGTAAACAGATCACTCTTCATCAGCTCTGCCAGAGAATCTACGCCCGGCTGACTGCTGTTTTCCGCTGTTTCCGAAGAAACAACCTGCCCATCCGTGCTCAGTTTTTCCGCATTTGACCCCTGCAGCCGTCCGCCGTCTGCTTCTGCCTGCACCTGCCTGCCATCAGTCTCTGTCTGTACTTGTCCGTTAAATGCAAGCCGTGCATCTACGCCATTTTCCGCTGTCTGACCGCCTGCCGGCTGACCTGCCGCATCAGTCTGTCCTGTGCTATTTCCTGCTGCCGGCTGCTGATTTCCATCTGCGGGCTGCACATCACCCAGGTACTTCCTGCCCTTCCAGTGGAAGCGCACCGACCTGCCCTGCCTCTGTCTGACTGCTTTCTCCCAGTAAAAGTACCAGCTCCTTCATAAAAGCAGCTGCTTCCTGCGGCGACTGCACCGCCATATCCGTAAATTCCGCAAACAGGCTGTCTGTCAGTGCATTTGCAGCCTGTGCAAGCTGACCGTTTGCATTTTGCAGGTTCTGAAACTGCGCTGCAGTCAGGTCATTGACCGGAATCTGCAACCGGTTCATCAGCACGATATTTTCTCCCGTTGTCTGTGGATAATCCAGTACCTGACGATACATCTGCCAGAGCGAGTTTTTATCGACAGACATGCCTTCCCGCATCATGGCATCTACCATGGAAAGCGAATCCGCCGTCTGCGCAATTCCTGCCTGTTCCAATGCCTTTCCGAGTACCTGTGTCTGCGCACTGTTCTGAAAAAGTGCCTGCAACGTGATCTGTTTATCCGAGATCCCGCTGACAGCAAATGTCACCGACTGCCCGGACTGCAGATTCATACCCTCCTGCAGCTTTGCGGTCAGTACCTCCGATGGCAGCTTCACATAGACAGTATCTCCCTCTACTTTGATCACCTGACCACTGATGGCAGAGCCGACTGTCAGACTGCCCGCCTGCGCCCCTTCTGCCGTCTTGCTGCTCATATCCGTCCGTCCCGCTGATGCAGAGGAAGAAAGTCCGGACAATGTATTTTGTGTATTCCGTTGCAATAATCCAGCTAAGTCAAAACTCATTCTTTTACCTTAAAATGTGTAATAAATGATCTACGATGGATCGGACTTGCCCCATAGACGGCAAGTGCTTCGATATGCTCCGCACTGCCATAACCCTTGTTTGCCGCAAAGTGATACTGTGGCATTGCCTTGTCATACTCCATCATCAGTCTGTCCCTTGTTACCTTTGCAATGATGCTTGCCGCTGCAATGGAAACGCTTTTCGCATCTCCCTTTACGATCGGAACCTGCTGCATGGAAAGCCCGGGAATCCGCACCGCATCATTTAATAATATATCGGGACAAACAGACAGTTTATTAACTGCCTGCCGCATTGCCTCATAGGTTGCCTGCAGAATGTTGATCTCATCGATCCGCTGCGGCGTTGCATAGCCGACACCGACCGACACTGCCTTTTCCATGATCTCATCATACAAAAGCTCTCTCTTTTTGGCGGAAAGCTGTTTGCTGTCATTTAAGTACAGGATCTCACAGTCCTTCGGTAAAATAACCGCTGCAGCCACAACAGGACCTGCAAGAGGACCTCTGCCCGCCTCATCGATCCCGCAGATTGCCTGACAGTCTTTGTACTGTTCTTCATACTGATGCATAGCCATTAGTCTTTCCCGCTCTTTTTCAAGTGCATCCAACCGTTTCTGTGCCCTTTGCACAAGCTGCCGTACACCGCTTCTTTCGTCGCTTTCAAATCTTGCTATAAAATCAGGCAGCATCTGATCCTCTGCTGCCTGTAATAAATCTCTGATCTCTCCGATTTTCATCTGTCTGTCCTCTCTGCTCCGGTTACTTTCCATGCACCACAAAACCGATCTTATCAAATGGAAAAATGCGCAGCCATGCCCTGCCAATGATCTGATCCCGCTTGATCAGACCGACGGACGGATCCCTGCTGTCCGAGCTGTTATTTCTATTATCACCGAGTACAAAGTATTCATCCGAGCCCAGATAAATGCTGTTTGCCGCCATGCCCGGATCCTTGATGGCTTCCTTTCCGTAAGATTCAGAAAGCAGTTCTCCGTTGATATAAATGTTGCCCAGTGCATCGATCATGACCGTTTCTCCCGGAAGACCGATGACATCCGTTTTATGTAATAGGTATTTGCCGTATACTGATATGGGAACACAATCACATCAAAACGGTTTGGCTCATGGAAGCGGTATGTGATCTTATCTACGATCAGGTTATCTCCGTCTTCCAGTGTATTTTCCATGGATTGTCCATGTACAACTGTTCTCTGCCCTACAAAGGCGATCACCAAATAAGTCAATGCCAAAACTGCCAGCAGATAAATACTGGTTCCGAGCACTTCCTTTAAAATCTGTTTCATTTTTTTACTCAAGCTTTTCTTCCCCTTTAATATTATGCCTGCTCTGTCGGACTTTCCAGCGTGATCCGTCCGATCCTGCCACTCCGGAAATCATCTAACAGAAGCGCCGCTGCTTTCCTGATATCCGGCTCATCACCTTTTAATACACATTTTCTGTTTCTGGCGATCTGCGCCAGAACCTCATAGGCATCCTGCTCGTTTTTGCAGCTTTCTTCTGCCTCATCCGAAAGATCATATCGCTTTGTCAGAAGAAGCGGATAAACGTCCTTCAGATACTGGATCAGGCTGACCGCCATTTCTTCTATATTTAAGATCTCATCATTCATGGAACCGATCAGTGCCAGATTGAGTCCCACCTGCTGATCTTCAAACTTCGGCCATAAAATACCCGGCGTATCTAAAAGTTCCAGTGTCTTGCTGAGTCTGATCCACTGCTTTCCCTTTGTTACACCCGGCTTATTTCCTGTCTTTGCACAGGCTTTTCCGGCAAAAGAATTGATAAAGGTGGATTTTCCGACATTTGGGATGCCGACTACCATGGCTCTGACAGGGCGGTTCAATATTCCGCGCTTTCTGTCACGCTCGATCTTTCCTTACATGCTTCTGCGACAACGCCGTTGATTGCCTTCATGCTGTTGCGGTTACGCGCATTGAGTGCCACAACAAAGCAGCCCTGCTTCTCGAAATATTGCTGCCACTTTGCCGTCTGCCTTTCGTCTGCCAGATCCGCTTTATTTAACAGGATCAGTCTCGCTTTATTTGCCCCAAGCTGATCAATATCCGGATTACGGCTGGATAACGGGATTCTTGCATCCACAAGCTCGATCACCAGATCGATCAGCTTGATATTTTCCTGCATCATCCGCTTTGCCTTTGTCATATGTCCGGGATACCACTGATAGTTCATCTATACACCTATTCCATATGTAAGCCGATCGGGCTGTCACCCGCCGCCAGATGGAACCATACCTTTCCGATTATATTATCCTTTTTTTCACAGCACCGATATTACCGGATCTGCTGTCCTCACTGTTGTTGATATTATCTCCCAGGGTAAAATATTCATTGTTCCCAAGGGTAATGGGATTTTCCGCAATTCCCGCATCTTCTATTTTATCATATTCGACATATTTATACAAAAGACCGTTGACATATAAGGAACCGTTTTTGATCTGCACCGTATCTCCCGGCAGAGCGATCACACGCTTCACATAGTAATGGGTGTTGGATTTTCATTTAAGAATATGCTACCATGTCTCCGTTCTTGGGAGAACTTTATATTATAGATCCAACCGGTTTACCAAAATTTTCTTCCATTTTGCAAAGGTCGGCTCCATGGAAACACCGATGACGGTTGTCCGCATGCCAAAAAATCAGAACATGAGCACAAATGCCAGCATCCAGCAGGCGATCGTAATAAAGATCACATTCAGATCTCCTTCATCACGGGCTTACTGAATCTTTTTCTTTTTCTGATAAAAACTAAGTCCTGCGTCGTCTCATAAAACTTCTTTTCTGCGCATTCATGTCATCTTCGATGCATGACTTCCTATTTGAAATAATCACAAGATACAGGATAATGTATTTTGTCCCTTTTCTTTGCTATAGTACAATGACTATTTTACTAACTCTTTTACTTTCGCTTTCTTTCCCACGCGACCCTTTAAGTAGTTCAGTTTTGCACGTCTTACTTTACCCTTTCTGACAACTTCTACTTTCTCAACGTTTGGAGAATGAAGAGGCCATGTCTTTTCAACGCCGACACCGTTTGATGACTTACGTACTGTAAATGTAGCGCGGTTGCTGCCACCCTGTACTTTCATAACGGTTCCTTCGAAGATCTGGATTCTTTCGCGGTTTCCTTCTTTGATCTTACCGTAAACCTTTACAGTATCACCTACGTTGAACTGAGGTACTTCTGCCTTTAACTGTGCTGCTTCGATTTCTTTAATGATTTCGTTCATTGTGTTTCTCCTTCCATTCTGGATGTTCTTAATACACTTCGTAACAGAGGACCATCTCTTTTTCTTGTCACCGCTACCGGTGTTCTGTAATAAGCACTTGCAATACGGATTCCGGTCTTCGGTGAGCTGGCACTGATCACCTGACCACCACCGATATAGATCGCTACGTGGTTGATCCTGCCGCCCTTTGCGTAAAAAGACAAGATCGCCCGGCTTTGCCTCCGACATTTTGATCCTTGTACCGCTGTTTGCCTGCGCTCTTGATGAGTGTGGCAGGGAAATACCGTATTTTGCAAATACGCTCAGAACAAAGCCAGAACAGTCCGCACCCTTTGTCAGACTTGTTCCGCCCCAGACATACGGATTGCCAACAAACTGCCTTGCATATTCACAAAGCTCCACTCTGACATCCGATACACCTGCGCCATATAAAAACTCGGTCATGTTCAAGGCTGTTTTCAGCTTTGTATCAACCGTTACATAATCTGAGGATACATATAATTTGTTTCCGTCAAAATCAACACCGACCCAGTCGCTGCCACTGCCATTGTCCAGTACTTCCAGCTCTTCTCCGTAGGCAACCATATCGTAAACAGGCGAATCTAAAGAAGGTGCCTCTCTCAGCTTCAGTCCGTCCGCATTTACTGTGGCAAGCTCTTTTACCACACTGTCTGCCTGTGCTACCGCATCTTTTCCGGTCAGGATATAGTCAAGACTTTCACATAGCCTTCCACACTGCCCGATGTGATATGTGCTTTATCGCCTTCGATCCCAAGGATCTCACAGCCGGTATCATTTTCCATCTTTCCAACGATCTTGCTGTCATCCTCCGCTGTCTCTCTGACATTCAGATGATCCGCTACCTGTGCGATACCGAGATTGGTATAGCCGTAAGCCGCTCCGGCAGTTTCTTCTTCATCGTATTCCTGCTCGTCCATATCTTCCGGTGCTACATAGATCGGAGAGGAAACCATGACTCCTGCTCCCGCTGTCAAAGCCACATCGGAATTATCCGCTTTAGCTTCTGTCTCTGCCTGCTGCATGCCATCTACGGAAATCGTCTGTACTTCTTCTGTTTCCGCCATCTGTAAAGACGGTGCGGTCAATGCATTCTGTGCACCTGCCTGCAGCGATACGACCGATGCTGATACTGCCTGCGTCTGGCAGACCATAGCAGCTGCTATGACGAGTGCAAATATCTGTTTTTTCAGTTCTTTTTTATGAAACATATAAAGCCTTCCTAAACCAATTGTATTTCTCAACCCTCGCTATTTGTTACATAATTGTTACAAATGTTACAGACATTATAACAACTTGATAGCATTGTGTCAAGTAGGAGGCTTGCCAGCCGCAAATCTTGCCAATTATGTCGTTTCTTTTACCTGCTTTCTATAAATTCGAAAATATAAATTGCAAGTTATCTTCCTCTGACTTATGATATACAGGAAGCGATTCTATCTTTATGCAAATATTATTATACATTTGGAGGTAACTATATTGATCTTTGAAGGTTTTCAAAACGGAATCAACTTAGGCGGCTGGATCTCCCAGTTCGACAAATATGACAAAGCGCATTTTGACAGCTTTATTACAGAAAAGGATATTGCGTATATCGCATCTCTCGGATACGATCATGTACGTGTCCCTGTAGACTACAATGTACTGGAGGACGAAGATGGCAACATCATTCCTTCCGGTTTCGGTTATCTGGAAAATTGCCGCAGCTGGTGTGAAAAGCATCATCTGAACATGCTGATCGATCTGCATGAATGCTACGGTTACTCTTTCGATCCTCTCAAAAAAGATATGGACAGGAAAAAATTCTTCTATGATGACGCGCTGCAGGAACGCTTCCTGCATCTCTGGTCCGAGATTGCGGTCAGATTTAAAGACTATCCGGATCAGGTTGCCTTTGAGCCGCTGAACGAGGTTGTTCTGGAAGAGGTTGCAGACGCATGGAATGCCGTCATCGCAAAATATGTAACGCTGATGCGTTCTATCGTACCGGAAGCCTATCTGGTCATTGGCGGCGTTTGTTATAATAATGTGCTCTCCGTACCGCTCATCAAGGTTCCTGATACCTATAAAATTGTATTTAACTTTCACTGCTATGAGCCGATGGTATTTACGCATCAGGGAGCTTACTGGGTAGAGGACATGCCACTTGATTTCCGTATTGGCTATCCAAAGTCGCTCGCTGAGTACCGTAAAAAACAAGTACAGAGCTTTCCAAAGCACTTGCAGGTGCAGTATTTAAAGAGGGCATCAGCGATATAGGTCCTGCTTTCTTTGCAGATATCTTTGCTCCTGCCGTGGAAGCTGCAAAAAGCCGGCGTCCCTCTTTACTGCGGTGAATATGGTGTGATAGAGCTTGCCTCCCAGGAGGACAAAGACCGCTGGCTTGCTGATATTTCCAAGGCATTCGATGCATTTGGTGTCGGCCGCGCACTTTGGAACTACAAAGAAAAAGATTTTGGTATTGTAACAAAAGACTTTCCAAATGCCTAAATTTCCGTATGGCAGGGAATTCCTATCCTATGAAAAAATCCCGGAAGATGATCAGATCTGGTCACTTCCGGGATTTCTGTATTTCTTTACTTTCTATGCCCAGCCCATTTCTGCGCTGTCTAAGATGATCGTAAACGGTCCTTCATTTAAAAGCTCCACATGCATCATGGCACCAAATTCGCCGCGTTCCACATCCCTTACTTCTTCTTTGCATTTCCTGATGATGTATTCATACAGATCATTTGCCATATGCGGCTCTCCGGCTTTAAAGAAGGAAGGACGTTTTCCTTTTTTGCAGTCTGCATATAAGGTAAACTGCGAGATCAGCAGCAGGGCTCCATCTACGTCCCGCAGGGACAGATTGCTCTTTCCGTCCGCATCTTCAAAAATACGAAGATCCAACATTTTGGCGATCATACGGTCTGCAAGTGCCTCTGTATCCTCCTGTCCGATCCCGATCAGTACCATATACCCTTTTTGGATACTGCCGCGTACCTGACCGTCTATGGTTACCTGTGCATGACTGACTCTTTGAATGACAAATCTCATATGTTAAAATACCTCTTTCCGTCCGCTACGTTTTTCGCGATCGCCTCTTTCAGTTCTGCAAGCCCCGCAAATTTCTGTTCCGGTCTTTCAAAATGAAACAGATGTACCGTGATATCTTTCTCGTAAATATCTTCATCAAAATCGTAAATATACGTTTCTACCCCCATGCGGTGCGTATCTTCCACTGTCGGCTTATAACCGATGTTCGTGACGCCGTAAAATGTCTGTTGCCCATAGGTAACTGTTGAAAAATAAACACCATTGGGCGGCAGCAGCTTTCCTTCCTGTGGATGCAGGTTGACCGTTGGCATACCAAGTGTTCTGCCGATCCTGTTACCATGTGCTACCCTTCCACAGATAAAATACGGCTCTGACAGTAGTGCATTCACAAGCTCCATGTCGCCTTCCGTGAGTGCTTCCCGGACAAACGTGGAACTGATCTCCCGCCCGCCGTGACAGATCTTTTGAATGATCCGTACCTGTACACCGTTTTCTTCCGTAATCTTTTGCAAAAGTGCTGCATTTCCCGCGCCTTTATCCCCGAAGGACACATCTTCTCCCGCGGCAATAAAGCCCGCATGCATCTTTTTCAGCAAAAATTCCTGACATATGCCTCCGGCGAAACAGCCGCAGTTTCCTTACTGAACGGATACTCAACCAAATAATCCACACCCATCTTTTTCAAAGGCTGCACGTTTTTCCTCTCTTGTCATCAGTTCTCCCGCCTGATTGCCTTTAAAAAAGACGGCAGGTGACGGATCAAAAGTAAAAACGGCTGTTTTCAGTCCCAGATTCCTTGCTTTGAATATCTCATCCAGCAGTCTCTTATGTCCCTTTGTGGATTCCATCGAATTTGCCGATGGCAACTGCTGTCATTTCTTCAATTGTAAAATCCGTTGTTCCGGCTATTATCTTCATTTTCATTTCCTTTGTCTGTTCTGTTTTACTGTGGCAGGAACATTTTATAAGGGATAAAACGCTTTTCTGCCTGCGTATACTGATAGATTCCGTAAAATACATCTTCTGCACTGTAAACTCTGACAAAGGAGCCGTCATGGATTTGTGCAGCTTTCGTTACTTCCCGATCAGCTTTCCCCGGTATTATCTGCTGTTCCAACCATATCGGCTGCTTTCACATCTGCCGGATCCATATCTGCCAGCATCTGTGCCGTAAAGCTGTTTCCGTTTGCAAGTGCAAGCCGGTACTTCTCCAATACAGTTACCTTGGGATAACTTAAAACATCTGATCCACTGGGATCAGTATCTCAGAAAGCTTACCGGCATCACGGATCTGCTCGATCTCGGAGAGCTTATGTGCCTCAGCAAGCGAAAACCTGTCCACCCTTGTCCGCAGAAGTTCCTCCATACAGCCGCCACAGCCTGCTTTCTCTCCGATATCCTGACACAGCGTCCTGATATACGTTCCTTTAGAACAATGTACACAGAAGCGTACACGCGGAAGCTGCATTTCCAGAATATCCAGTGAAAAGATTTCGATATCCCGCGGCTTTCTCTCTACTTCCCTGCCTTCTCTGGCAAGTTCATACAGTTTTTTGCCGTTCACCTTCAGTGCGGAATACATCGGCGGGATCTGCCGGCTTTTTCCAATAAAGCCTTCCATAATAGCCCGCAGCTTATCCTCTTCTACCTGAACCGTTTTCTCTGAAAGCACCGCTCCTGTCGTATCCTGTGTATCGGTCGTCACACCCAGCAAAAAGAACTGCCTCGTATTCTTTTTGTCTTGTCTGTCAGAAGATCGCATAGCTTTGTCGCGTTTCCAATACAGACAGGAAGCACCCTCTGCCTGTGGATCAAGCGTTCCGGTGTGCCCCTATTTTTTTCTGCTTCAGGATCCCCCGCAGCTTTGCCACAACATCATGCGAGGTATATCCTTTTTCCTTATATACGTTAATGATTCCGTTCATCATTTTCCTTATTCATTCCTGTTCGTTCCATTATGCAGCCCTACACATCAATACATCCTGTTTCAATGTGCAGTGCTTCCATCTGCAGCACGATCTGCTCCATCAGGTTGTTGACGATATCATAAAAATTACCGTTCATATTACAGCCCGCTGCCCTGACATGACCGCCACCACCGAAAAAGACCGCAACCTTTGCCACGTCGATATACGAGCGTGAACGCATACTGATCTTATATTCCTGTGTTCCGACCTCATAAATGAAAATCGCTACTTCGACTCCTTTGATATTCCGCAGTTCATTGACAATACCGGACAGATCCTTTTTCTCTGCGCCATAAAAATCCATTGTCTTACGATCTACCATGGAAACCATGCATTTACCGTCCAGCATCGGGAAAGCCTCTAAAACAGCTCTTCCTGTGATCTGGGACTGGATATACGTTCTCTCATAGAAGGTTTCCTCGATCAGCTTCGGGAAGTCAAAGCCGTAGGAGATCAGATCTGCCACGATCCGCAGCGTTTTCGGTGAGGTATTGGAATACTGCATCACACCGCTGTCATGGATGATACCGACATAGATCGTCTGCGCCAGTTCTTTGTCGATCAGATCCAGATATTCCTGTCTGGAAGCGATCAGGTCGTATAAGACCTCAGCCGCCGAGCTTGCCTTCGAATCCACATAATAAGCGTCTCCACAACCCGGATTACTGATATGGTGATCGATATTGATCAGTTTTTTTGCACGCAGAACATACGTATTGGCATGCCCGCAGCGTTCCGGAACCGAATCCACCACGATCATGACATCATACGTAAACGGCTTTGTATCATCCGTGATGATCTGGTCAATGCCCTGTATGAAATCATATTCCGGAGCCGGCTTTTCCAAGATCACATCGATTCTGCACTCCGGCTTCAGTTTTTTTAAGAACTGCCAGAGTGCCAGAGTTGTTCCGATGCAGTCGCCGTCCGGATTTGTATGCCCGGTAATACCGATGGATAAAGCACCCTGACATTCCTTTCCTAAATCTAACATAACACCACTACTCCTCTTCGCGGTTTAAATCCTTATTCACTTCATCAATTTTCTTTGACATATTCACACCATATGCAATGGACTGATCCATAATGAACCGGATCTGCGGTGTGTTACGCAGATTGATCATCTTTGCCAGTTTGCTTCTGATAAAGCCTTCTGCGCTGTTTAGACCTGCCAGCGTATCCGCTGCGGTCTGCTCATCCCCCAGCACGGAGATCCATGCCTTACAGGTCTTCAGATCCGGCGCAACTTCTACCGCAACCACACTTGTCATGAGACCGATCCGCGGATCTTTGATCTCTCCGCGGATGATATCAGCCAGTGCTCTCATGACTTCACCATTGATACGTGTATTTTTTACACTGTTTTTTCTCATATTAACTTCCTATCTAGGTACCTCGACCATAATGTAAGCTTCTACGATATCAAGCTCCTGCATCTGGTCAAAGCCCTCAAATACAAGACCACATTCAAATCCTGCTTTTACTTCTTTTACATCATCCTTAAATCGTTTTAAGGATGCAAGCTGACCCTCGAAGATCTGCTCGCCTTCTCTTGTGATACGAACCTTGCAGTTTCTCTGAAACGCCGTCCAGCACATAAGAACCTGCGATATTACCGACTGCAGATGCCTTGAAGATCTGTCTTACTTCTGCATGACCGATTACCTTCTCTTCAAATACAGGATCCAGCATACCCTTCATGGCAGCTTCCACATCTTCGATAGCCTGGTAGATGACCTTGTACAGACGTACATCCACGCCCTCTCTCTCTGCGGTTGCCTTTGCCTGTGCATCCGGTCTGACATTAAAGCCAATGATGATCGCGGAGGATGCACTTGCCAAAATGACATCGGATTCGTTGATCGCACCAACACCGCCATGGATACATTTGACAACAACTTCTTCATTGGACAGCTTTAAGAGACTCTGCTTCACTGCTTCGACACTACCCTGTACGTCAGCCTTGACGATCAGGTTCAGTTCCTTCAGATTACCCTCCTGAATCTTGGTAAACAGATCATCAAGCGACATCTTGGATTTTGTTTCTTCCAGCTTCTTCTTTTACTTTGTTCTGTGCTACGAAGGTTTCCGCAAACTGCTTTGCCGTCTTATCATTTTCATGTGCGATCAGAATCTCACCTGCGTTTGGCACATCAGAAAGACCTAAGATCTCAACCGGTGTGGAAGGACCTGCTTCTTTCACTCTGCGTCCCTTATCATCGACCATGGCTCTTACCTTACCATGTGCTGCACCTGCTGATACAAATCACCAACATGCAGTGTACCCTTCTGTACCAGAACAGTAGCAACGGGACCGCGTCCCTTATCCAGCTCGGCTTCGATAACCAGACCTCTTGCCCGTCTGTTCGGATTTGCTTTCAGCTCCAGAATCTCGGCTGTCAGGATGATCGTCTCAAGAAGGTATCGATTCCTTCACCGGATTTTGCGGAAACCGGTACAAATTCTGTTGTTCCGCCCCAGTCTACCGGGATCAGTTCATATTCTGTCAGTTCCTGCTTTACACGATCAATATTGGCATTTGGTTTATCGATCTTGTTGACTGCAACGATAATTTCAATTCCGGCTGCTTTTGCATGGTTGATTGCTTCTACCGTCTGGGGCATTACGCCGTCGTCTGCCGCAACAACAAAATTGCGATATCTGTTGAGTTTGCACCACGCATACGCATAGCTGTGAAAGCTTCATGTCCCGGTGTATCCAGGAATGTGATCTTCTCACCGTTTACATTTACTGTGTAAGCACCGATATGCTGTGTGATACCTCCTGCCTCGCGGTCTGTTACGTTCGTCTTACGGATCGCATCCAGAAGGGATGTTTTACCATGATCGACATGACCCATAACACAGATAACAGGTGGTCTCTTTACCATGTCCTTTTCGTCTTCATCGTCCTCTTTCAGCAGTTCTTCGATCACATCGACCTGTACTTCCTTCTCACAGATGATGTCGTAATCGATCGCAATGTTTTCAGCCGTCTCAAAATCAACTTCCTGGTTGACTGTGACGATCTGTCCCTGCATGAAGAGTTTCTTCACGATAGCGGAAGGCTGCAGCTTCATCTTATCTGCCAGATCCTTGATCGTGATTGTTTCAGGAATTGTGATCACCTTGATCTGTTCTTCTACAACTTCCTCTTTCTTTTCAGGCTTGATAAATCTGCCTGCTTTATTTTTGTTTTTCAGCATTGCTGCATTGTCATCTTCGTAGATATGATCCTTTTTGCTTCTCTTATCTCTTTCCTGACTCATGCGCCTCTTTTCATCATCACGATGCTTTTCAGGCTCATTCATCGGTGCTTCCGGAACATATCCTTTACCCGGCTGATTTTTGCCGAATCGATTCTGCGGTCTGCCATCGCCTCTGTTAGGGCGGTCATTACCTGCAAAAGGTCTGTTACCACCCTGACGATTCTGAGCATTGCCATTACCCTGGCTACCGCGATTATAACCGCCGTTACGGTCTCTGTCATTTCTCTGTCCGTTTGCTCCGCTGCCGCCGTTTTGTGGTCTTCTGTCGCCATAACGCTTCTGTCCGTCTCCATTATTGTTATAAGCTCTTCTTTCTGTATTCTGCGTTGCACCTGTCTGGTTATTTCTGCTGCGGTTATCAGCCTGCTGCTGGTTTGTCTGTACCTGTTGCTCCTGCTGCCTTACCTCTGTGTTTTTTGGCTTCGGCTGCTGATTTGCCGGCTGTGGCTTTGGTGTCGGTGTGATCGCTACCGGTTTGATCACAGGCTTTGGCAGAGGACGATACGTCTGCGCTGTCTGTGTCACACGGCTTCCGCGTACACTGCCACGGTCATTGCCATAGCCCTGCTGTCTGCCACCGCCATTATTATTTCTGTTCTGTGCATTTCCTGTCGCATTTCCGTTTCCACCCTGGTTTCTTTTTCCTGCCATGTTGCTGTTGTGCGGATTGCTGACAAAGATAATATTTTTCTTTTTCTTTCGGTGCTTCTTCTGTCTTTGCTTCCGGCTTAGCTGCCTCTGGCTTACTTTCTGCCTTCGGCTGTGGCTTTACTTCTGCCTTTGGTGCTTCCGGCTTACTTTCCGCCTTTGGTGCCTCTGCCTTTTTAAAGTTTGCCCTGACTGCTGCAACCGCTTCTTCATCCAGGCTGGAATCACTTCTTTTTACTTCCACACCCTTGGATGCCAGAAAGCTCTTTACATCGTCATTTGATATGTTTAACTCTTCTGCTAATTCACGCACTTTCAATTTTGCCATCTATTTCACTACCTCCGTCTAATTAAGTAAATTTATAATCGCATCTGCAAATCCCTCGTCTGTCACCGCCAGAGATGCACGCACTTCCTTACCCATCGCATGTGCCAGCTCCTCTTTGGTACCGCATACATAGCATGGCACCTCGTAAAAGCTGCATTTATCCTGAAACAGCTTTTTGTGTTATCCGATGCGTCCTCTGCCACAATGACAAGACAGGCTTTAAAGCTCTTTACCGCTTTTTCCGTTGCGAACTCACCACTGACTGTTTTTCTGGCTCTCGTTGCCAGACCGATCAGGGAAAAAATCTTTTTCTTAATTTTTTCACTGTTTTCGTCATACTCCTTTTGCAGGCTCTCATAAACCGACTGATCTATACTCATTTTGAAAGAGCGCTCCAATCCTTTGTTCTTCATAGCCATCTTTAAGCATTCTTCCTGTTTGCAAAGATAAGCACCTCTCCCATTTTTTCTACCGGTTACATCTAAGACAATATCGCCTTCCGCAGTCTTAATGACACGCATCATTTCTTTTTTGCTCTTCATCTGCCCGCATCCGACGCATTGTCTGAGTGGAACTTTTTTACTCATAAAACTCCTCTGTTTCTTTTATTCTTCCATATTGTCTGCAGGCTCTTCTGTTTCGGAAACATCTTCTGTATCCATCACATCCTCTGCAGCTTCATCTTCATACTCATCATCGATATAATCTTCATAACGGAAGCCGGGAGCATCCTTGGCCTGAGTCTCGGACTTGATGTCGATCTTGTAGCCGGTCAGTCTTGCTGCCAGTCTTGCGTTCTGACCTTCCTTACCGATTGCAAGAGACAACTGATAATCGGGTACAACAACCTTGGCTGTCTTTTCATCCGGATCCGCAAATACTGCTACGATCTTCGCCGGTGATAATGCATTCTGGATCAGGTTACCGGGGTTCTCATCCCAGTTGATGATATCGATCTTCTCGCCGCGCAGCTCATTTACGATGGAATTGACTCTGCTGCCGTTCATACCAACGCAGGCACCGACCGGATCCACATTCGGATTGTCGCTCCATACAGCCATCTTTGTACGGCTTCCTGCTTCACGGGCGATCGCTTTGATCTCAACCGTTCCGTCTGCGATCTCTGCGACCTCTGATTCAAACAGTCGTTTCACGAGATCAGGATGGGTACGGCTACAAGGACTTTCTTGGACCCTTTGTTGTATTCTTGACTTCCAGAATGTAAACCTTGATACGCTCTGTCGGCTTGAATACCTCACCCTTTACCATTTCATTTTCATTTAAGATCGCATCTGCCTTGCCAAGGTCAATGCTGATGTTTCTGCCGATATATCTCTGTACGATACCTGTTACAACGTCTTTCTCCTTTTCGTAGAACTGGTTGTAAACAACGTTTCTCTCTTCCTCACGGATCTTCTGTAAAATAACATTCTTTGCATTCTGTGTTGCAATACGTCCGAATTCTTTGGATTTGATCTCTACGGAAACTGTTCCGCCGACCTCAGCCTTTTTATTGTATTTCAGGGCATCCTCTAAAGCGATCTGCAGACAGTCATCTTCCACTTCTTCCGGTGTTGCGACAACTTCCTTCTCGGCAACTACCTTAAAGTCACCTGTTTCACGGTTCATGCTGACCGTAACGTTATCTGCCTTTCCGAAATGGTTTCTGCAGGCTGTCAGAAGTGAATTCTCGATCGCCTCAAACAGTGTCTCCTTGCTGATCTCCTTCTCCTTCTCCAGAATGTCCAGTGCCTCCATTAATTCTTTGTTCATTTTTTTCCTCCTATATTCTATCAAATCGTATGCTTTCTGTATTTTCTCTTAAAACTCAACATAAGGTCTGACAAGTGCAAGCTCATTTCTCTGCAGGACACGCAGTGCGCCGTCCGGCTCTTCGATCGTGATCTGTTCTTTATTATAGGCTTTCAGAACACCCATGAATTCTTTCCTTTTTTGTCGATCATCTTATAGGTACGCATTTCGATCGGCTTTTCCAAATACCTGTTAAAGTCCTTATCTTTTTCAGCGGTCTTAAAAGTCCCGGGCTGCTGACCTCCATAATGTACGAATCCTCGATGAAATCATTCTGATCGATCACGTCGGAAAACGCACGGCTGACCATCTCACAGTCATCAATGGTAATACCGCCCGGCTTATCAATATAAGCCCGCAGGTACCATGTACCGCCCTCTTTTACATACTCCACATCCACCAGCTCAAATCCATGGCTTTCTACGATGGGAAGCAGCATTTCTTCTGCTTTTGCTTCATAAGTTTCTTTTTTCGCCATTTTCACCTGTCCTTTACTGATTGCTTTATGACCTTTAGACATTATAAAAGAGTGGGCTTTGCAGCCCACTCTTCTAGTAAAATCATATCATCTTTATGCAGTATAGCACTCTGTTTCCCTGTTTGCAAGGTTTTTTCGCAATTTCTTTTGGTTCTTTCTTTCGGTTTCTTCTATCGTCTATTTATAGACAGACAATAAAACAGAAACAGCATACAGCCGCAATCACGTTTGGCTGCCTTGCGATTTATCTTGCTCGTATTTTACCCGGCTCTGGTCGAAAAAGAGCGTTTCGATCTCGCCGCCGGGTAAACGAGCGATAAATCTCAGTCGCCTACACTATCGATTGCTTACTGTATGCTGTTCCTGTTTTTGTATCAACTTTCTATTATTTAATCTTCACAGATTTCTTCTGCCCTTTTCCCTTGAACAAGCTCTTGTAAGACTTCAGCTTTTTCTTCGGTACTTTAATAACGCATTTTCTGTTGATGCCTGTGAGAGCACCTTTTCCGACTTTCTTTAATTTTGTACTCTTCACAGTAATCTTCTTGAGGTTTTTGCAATTCTTAAAGGCATTCTTTCCGATAGAGGTTACATTCTTTCCAATCGTAACACTCTTTAAGTTTTTACAACCTTCAAAACTGCTGGCTCCGATTTCTGTGATCGTATCCGGGATAACAATGCTCTGCAGCTTCTTGCTGTTCTTGAATGCCTTTGCTGCAATGCCTGTTACCTGGTATTCCACATTATCAACTGTAACGGTTTTCGGAATTGTAACCTTCTTTGCCTTTTTTCTCCTTGGCAGACAGCTTTGTAAGCGTTACTGATGGTTTCCCTTTGAAGAATCGGATTTTGTTACCTTATATTCTCTGCCGGTTTTCTTTTCAGCGTTGTTCCAGCCGCAGGCACATCTGCTTCCGGCGTCTTGGAAGGAGCTGCAGATGGTTTTGCACTTGGCTGCTCGCTTGGTGTTACGCTTGGAGCTGCAGATGGTGCTGCACTCGGCTTCTCACTCGGGGTTGCAGATGGTGCTACGGATGGTTGCTCACTTGGCTTCGGACTTGGTGATGCGGATGGAGCCGATTCTGAGGAGTTACAGTGCAGGGTAAAAGGAATTGAGATATTTTCATCCAAGTCTTCATCATAATAATAAAAACATCTGATGCATCATTTCCAGAACCCCAGATATTGTCCCACTGTTCCTGTGTGCCTGTATAATATACATCTTTTAATCCGATACAGTCCCTAAATGCATAATTCCCTATGCTCGTTACACTCGACGGGATCTCTATGCTCGTTAACCCGCTACAGTCGTCAAATGCATACCTCCCTATTTCCGTTACACTCGACGGGATTTTGTGTTTTACAGCCCTGTATAAGAGTATTTGTCTCTTTTCTATAATGGCATTACAGTTATCTCTGCTGTCATAGACCACATTGCCAGCTTCTACGTTTATACTTGTTAACCCGCTACAGCCATAAATGCACTGTTCCCTATGCTCGTTACACTCGACGGGATCTTTATGCCGGTTAACCCGCTGCAGTCGTCAAATGCATACCTCCCTATTTCCGTTACACCCACTGGGATCTCTATGCTCGTTAACCCGCTACAGCCATCAAATGCAAAACTCCCTATTTTCGTTACACCCGATGGGATTTTTGTGTTATTGCAGCCCTGTATAAGAGTATTTGTCTCTTTTTCTATAATGGCATTACAGTTATCTCTGCTGTCATACACTGTATTGCCTGCTTCTACAACTATGCTGGTCAACCTGCTACAGCCATAAAATGCACCGTCCCCTATGCTCGTTACACTCGACGGGATCTTTATGCTCGTTAACCCGCTGCAGTCGTCAAATGCAAAACTCCCTATTTCCGTTACACCCACTGGGATCTCTATTCTCGTTAACCCGCTACAATCACTAAACGCACTTCTCCCTATGCTCGTTACACTCGACGGGATCTCTATGCCGGTTAACCCGCTACAGCCACGAAATACACCTTCCCCTATGCTCATTACACCCGCCGGGATCTCTATACCGGTTAACCCGCTACAGTCCCAAAATGCATCGACCCCTATGCTCGTTACACTCGACGGGATCTCTATTCTCGTTAACCCGCTACAATCACTAAATGCAGCTTCCCTATGCTCGTTACACTCGGCGGGATCTCTATATCGGTTAACCCGCTACAGCCATCAAATGCAAAACTCCCTATTTTCGTTACACCCGATGGGATTTTTTGTGTTATTGCAGCCCTGTATAAGAGTATTTGTCTCTTTTTCTATAATGGCATTACAGTTATCCCTGCTGTCATACACCGTATTGCCTGCTTCTACAACTATGCCTGCTAATCCGCTACAGTCACTAAATGCTTCAGACCCTATGGACGTTACTCCCGCCGGTATCTCTATGCTTGTTAATCCGCTACAGCCACTAAATGCTTCAGACCCTATGGACGTTACTCCCGCCGGTATCTCTATGCTTGTTAATCCGCTACAGCCGTAAAATGCAGACTCCTATGGACGTTACTCCCGCTGGGATCTCTATGCTTGTTAATCCGCTACAGTCGTAAAAATGCAGACTCCCCTATGGACGTTACTCCCGCCGGTATCTCTATGCTTGTTAATCCGCTACAGCCGTCAAATGCAGAAGACCCTATGGACGTTACTCCCGCCGGTATCTCTATGCTTGTTAATCTGCTACAGCCGTAAAATGCAGAAGACCCTATGGACGTTACTCCCGCCGGGATCTCTATGCTTGTTAATCCGCTACAGCCGTAAAATGCCAAATACTCTATGGACGTTACTCCCGCCGGGATCTCTATGCTTGTTAATCCGCTACAGCCGAAAAATGCAGCATACCTTATGGACGTTACTCCCGCCGGGATCTCTATGCTTGTTAATCCGCTACAGCCACTAAATGCTTCAGACCCTATGGACGTTACTCCCTCCGGTATCTCTATGCTTGTTAACCCGCTGCAGTCCCCAAATGCTCTTTCCCCTATGCTCGTTACACTCGACGGGATCTCTATGCTTGTTAATTTGGTACGTTCATTAAACGCTCCATTCCCTATACTCGTTACTGCAATATTCTTAATTTTCGTGGGTATTTCTACAGCTCCCTTTGCATCATAATCACACTCTGTTATTTCTACATATTTTGTTTCATCCGGTTTCTGATAAATGCGATAGGACAGATATCCTTCTTTTCCATTCTCAACCTCTGTATCTTCCGTTTCTAACATATCTGCCGCATCTGCTTCTTCTACAGTCTCCCCGGCTTCTTCCGGCTGTGCTTCCTCATCTGCTTCCAGCTCCGGCTTTTCTGCCGTTTCCTGCTTCGCTGCTGTGTCTACAGTCACGGCTGTTTCATTCTCCGAAACGGTCTCCGCAGCTACCGGTACTGAACTGCAGATCATTGCTGCAGTCAATACCATTGTCAACATTTTTTGTACGTATCTCTTTTTCATACATTTCCTCCCTATATAAAAGAATTATCCCTTTTTTGTAACCCATGATAATTATAATCTATTATGACAGGAATGGAAACAAAAAGAACGTGATTCACTCATTTTTTATGAAAATTAACTTAAAACAGCAAAAAATTTTTGTATATATTTCAATCGTTTGACAGTTGAATAAGGGAAAATCCTCGCAGTTTTATGCTTGACAGCATTTTACTCCGCGGATTCTTCCATCAGATTGCTTTCATCACCCAGATCTACCTTTTTCAGTTCTCTCCTGAAGAAGATATCATACATGACCGGTACAATGAAAAAGTGTCATCAGTGTTGCATAGGCAAGTCCGCCGATGGAAACAATGACCATACCACGGCTCATGACCGCGGAAGCATCTTTAGAAAGTGCCATTGTCATCATGGCAAGGATCGTCGTCAGCGCCGTCATCAGGATCGGGCGCATACGTGTCTTTCCTGTTTCTACAAGTGCTTCTCGTTTTTCCACACCTTCCAGTCTTAACTGGTTTACATAATCCACAAATACAATACCGTTGTTTACAACGACACCTGCCAGGATCAAAAAGCCCATCATGGCGATCATGGAAAGCTCCTCTCCGGTCAGCATCAGTCCAAGGAAACCGCCTGTAAATGCCAGCGGGATCGTAAAGAGCACGATAAACGGTGATAACAGGCTCTGGAACTGTGCTACCATGATCAGGTAGATAAAGGCGATCGCCAGTGTGATCATCAAAAGCATATCATGCATCATGCTCATGACCTGCGTGCTCTCGCCTGCGATCTCGATCCGGTAACCCTCCGGTGTCTTATAATCGTCCAGTTTGTCTTCTACCGTTCTGGATAACAGGGTTGTATTATAGCCTTCCATCGTATCTGCGGTAACGGAAATATAACGCTCCTGATTTTTCGCGGTTGATGCTGGATACACTTGCACCCTCGGAAACCTTTGCAAATTCAGACAGCTTATGCTCTTCCTTCACAGACTTGCCATCCTCATCCTGCGTCGTTGTCTCAAAGGTATATGCCATCAGGTTATCTTCCGTCAGTTTTCCGTATCATCCACGATCGTCACCTGATAGGTTTCATCAGCCGTAGTCAGTGTTGTTGCATCCTTACTATCGGTCAGTTTTCCGGACAGTTCACTGTAGATCTGTGCCACTGTCAGCCCCTGAGGCGCATTGCCTTATCCTTATCAACGGTAATGACAAGCTGTCTGTCACCGTCGCTCTGTCCGTTTTCGATGTTTTCAAAGCCTTCTATTCCGGAAAGCAGGTTCTTCATATCCTCGCTGACCGAAAGCAGCGTATCCAGATCGTCTCCGTAAATATTCAGTGTCAGACCGTCTCCCGTCAGTGCGGACATATCCATATTGAGGTTGCAACACTTTATTCGACCTGTGGATAGTCTTCCATCATCTTTTTCCAGCTTCTTTGCCACCTTAGTGTTATTTTTCCCGGTCTCGTCATCAAGCAGCAGGAAGAAGGTAAAATCCTTATTACTGCCGGAGCTCAGCATCATATCACCGCTTCCGCCACCGGACATAATGCCGACTGTTTCGATGCCCTGTACGGCCTGCAGCTTCTCCATCAGTTCATCTGCCACCGCATAGCCTTCCGTTACTTTCATTTCGTCAGGCATATTGACGGTCATGCTCATCTGTCTGCCACCCATTTCAGGCATCATGATCATACCGGTTGACAGCACTCGCACGACACAAAAGCACCAGCAAGGCGATCGCAAGTGCAAGCGGTACGAGCTTTACCTTCAGGCAGAACCGGAGCACTTTATCATACACCTTTAATACCTTGTCAAACAGCCTGTGTGACTTTTCTTTCGTATTTTTCAAAAGTACCACGCTCATGCTCGGTACGACAGTCAGTGCCACGATCAGGCTGGCGATCAGACTGTAGGAAATGGTCAGTGCCATATCCGTAAACAGCTCTCTGGTCAGACCTGTGGTAAAGACGATCGGCAGGAATACGCAGATGGTCGTCAGCGTAGATGCTGCGATCGCGCCTGCTACCTGATTGGCTCCCATAACCGCTGCCCGCGCCGCGCTGATGCCTTTATTGCGCAGTCTGTATATATTTTCAATCACGACGATCGAGTTATCTACCAGCATACCGACACCGAGTGCCAGACCGGATAAGGAGATCATATTCAATGTGATATTCGTAAAATACATCAGCACGACCGCAAAGAGTACACTCATCGGAATACTGAATGCCACGACAACTGTCGGCTTGTAATCTTTTAAGAAAATCGCCAGTACAAGGATCGCAAGCAGTGCACCCCAGATCAGGTTGGACAATACGGAATCGATGATCAGCTTGATATAATCCCCCCCCCTGATCCATCAGCGGAGTGATATGCAGTCCGTCATACTTCTCTTCCAGTTCCTTGATGGCTTTGTTACATGCCTTTGACACATCGGAAGTACCTGCGGTGCTCGACTTGGAAATACTTAATATCACACCATCATTTCCGTTGATCTTTGCATAGTTATCGTCTGCATTGTCAATGACTGTCACATCCGCCACATCACTGATCCTGACATCTCCTACTTTGTCTACCTTGCAAAGCACCATGTCTTCCACTTCATCGATTGCAGAGAATTCATCTCCGACCTTGACAAGCACCTGTGACTCATCTTCATTTTTGATATACCCTGCAGGCATATTGAAATTCTGAGCAGATAAAAGCTGTGACAGGGTATCCATCGTCAGAAGGGCATCCAGATTGGCGCTTTCCATTGCCTGCTCCCCCTGCTGTCATCAAGCTGTTCCTGTGCATCCTTCATCTGCTTTTCGCCGTCTTCAATGGAAGTCATGCCACTTGCCATCTGCGCCGTATATGCGCCAAAGGAAGCTGCTGCCGTGATCTTGCCTGCCTCTACATCTACATAGGCATCTTCTGCCTGCTGGATCGATGCATCCACCTTATCCTTAACCGCCTCCGCAGCCTTGATCTCGATCGCCAGATTAGCAAGCTCTGTATCGATCTGCGGGATCCTGACTTCTACAATGTCATACAGCTTCTGCAGATTTGCTTTGGTCATCTGCTTTGCCGCATCACTGTTTCCCTGACTTTCCAGCAGCTTTTTAAATGCTTTCAGCTTATCCGGATTGTCCAGCGCATCCTTGACATTCTCCGGAATCTGTGCTGCCTGCTCCGCGATCTGCTGCTCTGTCATTTCTTTTGCCGTATCCTGCGCTGTCTGTTCGATCGCCGCAGCAGCATCTCCCAGCATTGCCAGATAGGTATCTACGTTTGTTGCATCGATCGTATCCGTGATACCTGCCTGCGCCACCGCCTGCTGTACAGCCGCGATCTTTACCTGTGTGTAGATCTGCGTATAAACAGCCTGATAGGTCTCATCCGATGTCAGTGTTTCCTTTGCAGTCTGAAAGCCCGCATTGATCTGGTCGTAGCTTTCGACGACCTTATTTTCCACATATGCTTTCCGCTCTGTTTTTTCAGCGCTGTTTCATCTGCCTGAAGCCCGACAAGCTGCGCAGCATATGCCGCTTTGGTCGCCATTGCCTCATCCAGCATCTTACTGTATTCTGCCAGCTCTTTTGTCTTATCCGTCTGCTCTGTCTGCAGCTTTTCCTGATTGCTTTTCAGCTCTGCCTTTGCATCCTTCAGCTTTTTCTTTGCATCGTCAAGCTCTGCCTGTGCGTCATCCAGCTTGTCCACCGCAATCCCCCAGAATCTGGTTATTGACCTTCTCGATCTTCTTCTCATTTAAACGGATCTCTACAGTCTTTTCCACAAGTCCCGTTTCCGTTACGCTGGCAACACCGCTCTGCCTCTCCAGATAAGGCGTTACCGTTTCTTCCGTGAACTTTGTCAGCTCATAAATATCCATTCCGCTGTAATCGACCGCTGCATACATGGTCGCCATCATATCCGGCGAGATTTCCAGAAGGGACGGTGTGCCTGCCATATCCGGGAGCTCGATCTGGTCGATCTGACTCGAAAGCTTTACCATGGCACTGTCCATATTGGTCTCTTCCGCAAATTCCAGCGTGATCATACTGTAATTTTCATTGGAAACACTCGTAACATTCTCGACACCATTGACAGTTCCAAGTGCAGACTCGAGCACCTGTGTCACATCATTTTCCACTTTTTCGGGTGATGCGCCCGGATAGGTTGTGATCACAAGTATGTACGGGAGGGAAATACTCGGCAACAGATCCGTCGTCATTTTGGTAAAGCTGACGATACCGAGTACAAGCAGCATAACAACTGCAACCAGTACGGTGAATGGTTTTTTGACACTGTATTTTGACATGTTTGGTTCTCCTGTTTTAGATTATATTTCATACTATATACTCGAAAATCCTGCCGCTTACGCGCCAAATATGCTGCTTTGCAGCATATCTGATTTTACATAAAGATAACTATTCAGAACCACATTCGCAAAATCGCATCTTTCGATGCTTCCATTTGCTCATGTGGTTACTTCGCCCTATAAATATCACATAATATTCTCACGAATACAAGCATTCGCCGCATATTATGTGATATTTACATGGCTCTGAATAGTTCCCATAAAATAAGAAATGGGCAAGACCCATTTCTTATTGATTTATTTCTTATTTACTTTTTAGATATCACCGGCTGTTTTGATAAACAATTCCTCTTCAACCGATTTTTCTTTCCGCTTTCCTTCGGTGCGTATTTTCCTTTCGGCTTGGAAATGATCTCATGCTTTCCTTCCGCTGCCTTGCCATCCTCGATCTGCTTGGCTACTTCATCATAGAACTCAAGTGCCACGATCTCATCATAGCCCATGTAGAAATCTGCATTTCTGGAATCGCCCTTGCTGATCTGTCCGCTGTAATCGTAAGTCACATCTGTATGCTTACGGATCCCGACATACGTATCCTCGATCTTAATAAACTTAACCGAAGTACGAGTGGTACGATTACCTTCGATCTCAGTTCCTGACTGAGCTTGATGCCACTGCTTAAAATGACACTGATCAGTTTCGAATCGATATTATCTACTACAATCTGATTAAATACTTCTTTTTTCATACCTATACCCTCTCACACGTTGATTGATAACCCCAAGAATTACTTTATTTTATCATGGCAATCCCGCTTCGTAAACCACTTTTTTGCGTGTTTTTATCTCTTTCAAAAATATTTTCAACTTTTTGAAAAAAATGCTTGCAATTCCATTTGATTTATAATACTATAGTCAAGGACGTTTTTAAAAACGCCTTATGGCTAATTGGTCAAGCGGTTAAGACGCCGCCCTCTCACGGCGGAATCAGGGGTTCGATTCCCCTATTAGCTGTTCACTGTTTTTATAACAGCCCAACCCGAAAATCCGTAAGCAATGCTTACGGGATTTTTTTCATTGCATTTTTTTTCTTTAGCACCTAGTTTTTTAACATAGCTCGTAATCTTTTTTACTTCCGCCTCAAGTTCATCCGCTCTTCGACGTTCTTTTTCTGTATTTTGCCACTCCTTCTCTGTGTTTTTTACGCTCAATTTCATCCCCTCCCGTTTTCCGGCATTATATTCCGTAAGAAGGCATCTCTCATAGTCTTCTCTTGCTTCGCACTGCATACGGATTTTTTCATCTTCACTCAATTTTTTCATTGTCACTACCATATTCTCAAATACCTCCTCGCCTCTTGCTAACTGCTCAAGTTCTTCCAGAGTCTCTGCCTTGAATATACCCGCCCATTTCAAGATCTTTTTATCTGTTTTAGACTGATCTTTTGCTTTCTCCAACTGTGTTAGGTCAAATACTTTAATACATAATTTATCTGAATATAAAAATCCATCTTCTACATCTAAAATCTGATATTTTGCCATAAACTTTGGATGTTCTTCAAATAATGTAAAATCTAAAATACCAATGTGATATGTAGGGAACAACATACCATAATCTTGCCCACTCTTAATACTGTCATAGGCTCTTGCCCAGTATAACAGTGATCGGTTTGTCCAGTAGGTCTGCTTATATACCTGCAGTTCAATATTTATAATCCTTGCGTCATTCAGTATGATCTTTGCATCTAAGATACAATCTTTTCCTTCAATCTCCTTACCAAGCTCAATGAGATTTTCGATGTGACAGCTTACAATGTCTGCCTCATCCATCTCTAAAAGTGTTGCTAAAAGATTTCGTAACACCTCTTCATTCTTTTGATAAAACTGCATGGAACATATAGTCATTTTTCATTCCATAAAATTTTCTTTTTTCTGCCATCTACTATGGTCCTCCTTTGTTTGTCACAGGAGTTTACCATATATCATATTATTTCGAAACTCCTGCCTTATTGATAAATGTGAAATAAAGCATGAATTTTCTGAAATAAGATATGAGTAAGACTTTGGATCGTTATGTTTAAAATACGCTTCATTTTCTAACAATCCGATAGACTTGATAAAAGAAAATATGCTTTGCAATAACTATACCATTATTGCAAAGCATTGACAATCACATAATATGTTTTTCAAATGGGATGATTGTAAATCAAAAACTAAATTTCGTCTCTGAAAAACTGTATTGTCATATAGTTATCCTCCAATCATCACAGTTCATTCGCATATCGCCTCTCCTATTATGGTAATACCACGAATTGCTTCGTGCTCCGCACTCCCGCAATTCTCTCAGACATTCGCATATCGCGAAGCTTACGCTTCTATGTTTTTGTAACACTGCAGAGCCTCATTCGCAAAATCGTCTCTCCCAATTATTGTAATACCACAGGTTGCTTCGTGCTCACCTCCCGCAATTCTCTCAGACATTCGCATATCGCGAAGCTTACGCTTCTATGTTTTTTGTAACACTGCAGATCCTCATTCGCAAAATCGTCTCTCCCAATTATTGTAATACCACGAATTGCTACGTGCTCCGCACTCCCGCAATTCTCTCAGACATTCGCATATCGCGAAGCTCGCGCTTGTATACTTGTAATACTTAATACTGCAGAGCCCCATTCGCAAATCGTCTCTCCCAATTGTAATACCACGAATTGCTACGGCTCGCCCATCTTATCGATAACGTTCTGCGGTGCTTTGCTGCGGCTTCGCAGATCATCTCTGGATAAGAACGGTCCGTCCTTTGCCGCTTCCATCATGGCTTCTGCGGCTTTATCCCCCATACCGTCGATACTGCCGAGGGATGGCATGATCTTGCCGTCGATGATCTGGAACAATCTCGAATGCTTTGTAAATATCGATTGGCATAAACTCAAAGCCTCTCGCATACATTTCCTGCACGATACGCCATGCCATCATAACTCATCCTTCCTTCTGTTGTAATCCGCCGCACGGCTTCAAGATGCTCTTCCCTGAACATGTACTTGATCTTTAAATGCCGCAGACACGACCAGATATACCAGTCAGGCACATCATGTGGCTGCAGCATTTTCATATCTCTTTCTTCCCCATTTGCACATTTATCGCTTCCATTCGTCCTTCAGGCCTTTTCCCTTTCGGACACTTTCCATGATCGTAAAGGAAAGTCCCTCCTCAACACCCATCTGATCAGATAGATCATGATATCATCACGCGTACAGATAGCCGTCGAAATCGTTGCCTTGCCTTCTCTCGATCAGCGTCTGTGCATTGCCCAGCCATACGTCCGTACCATGGGAAAGACCTGCGATACGGACAAGATCGGAAAACGAGGTCGGCTGCGTATCAATTAACATCTGCATGGCAAAATCGGTACCGAACTCCGGAATACCGAGCGATCCCAGTTTACAGCCTAAAATATGCTCCGGGGTGACACCGAGTGCATATGTATTCTGGAAAAGGGACATAACGTCCTTATCATCCAGAGGAATCTTAATAGGGTCAACACCCGTTAAATCCTGTAGCATACGAATCATGGTCGGATCATCGTGTCCAAGAATATCCAGTTTCAACAAGTTATGGTCGATCTTATGGTAATCAAAATGTGTGGTTACGTGTCCGTCGTCATATCGTTCGCCGGATGCTGTACAGGCGTAAACGTGTTGATCTCCTCTCCCACCGGAAGAACGACGATACCGCCCGGATGCTGTCCGGTTGAACGTCTGACGCCGGTACAGCCTTCTGCGATTCGTTTTATCTCGCTGGGGCGTTTATGTTTTCCACGTCTTCATAATATTTCATTACATAACCGAATGCCGTCTTGTCAGCCAGTGTACCGATTGTACCGGCACGGAAGGTCTGACCGTATCCGAAAATAACTTCCGTATATTTATGCGCCTTACTCTGATATTCGCCGGAAAAGTTCAGGTCGATATCCGGCTCCTTATCCCCCTTAAATCCGAGGAACGTTTCAAATGGGATATCGAAACCGTCCTTAACCAGCTTTTCGCCACAGTTCGGACAAATCTTATCCGGCATATCACATCCTGCCTTACCGGCATATGCCTTATACCTTGAATCAAAATCATAATAATGGCATTTCTTACAATAATAATGCGGACTCAAGGAATTAACCTCTGTGATTCCCGCCATATTGGCAACGAAGGAAGAACCTACGGAGCCACGGGATCCAACCAGATACCCGTCCTCCACCGATTTCCAAACCAGCTTCTGCGCAATGATATACATTACGGCAAATCCGTTGGAAATAATAGAATTCAGTTCCTTTTCCAGTCGTTTTTCTACAATATCCGGCAATACCTCGCCATAGATCTCATGCGCTCTCCGGTAGCAGATATCCGTCAGCGTCTGGTCACTGTTCTCAATAACAGGCGGACATTTATCCGGTCTGACCGGATCGATGGAATCCACCATATCCGCGATCAGGTTTGTGTTATCAATAACTACCTCCCGCGCTTTATCACTGCCTAAATATTCAAACTCCGCCAGCATTTCTTCCGTGGTGCGCAGATATAACGGAGCCTGGGAATCCGCATCCTTGAAACCGTTTCCCGCCATGATGATGCGGCGGTATACCTCATCCTCCGGATCCAGAAAATGCACGTCACACGTTGCACAGACCGGCTTGTGGAACTCCTCACCCAGATCGCAGATCTTTTTATTGATCTCCTGAATATCTTCCATGGAATGAATGTTTTCATGATCTGACTTATCGGAATCGATCATAAATGCATTGTTGCCATTTGGCTGGATCTCCAGATAATCGTAGAAATTCACGATATCGGCGATCTCCGCCTGTGGTGCCCCGCGCAGCAAGGCTCTGTAAAGCTCTCCCGCTTCACAGGCACTTCCAAGGATCAGACCTTCTCTGTTTTCAAGGATCAGGCTCTTCGGTACCTTCGGCCGTCTGTTAAAATACTGCAGATGGGAAGCTGAGATCAGCTTATATAAATTGACACGTCCCATCATTTTTTTCGCCAGTACAATGGCATGATAAGACGGTGTTTTATCGGACATAATCCGTACTTGTCCTGCCCAGCTCATTAACCGCATCCAGATCATGTGCGCCCTTTTCCAGCAGCATCGGAATAAATTTCTCAAAAATTTCAGCCGTTGCCTCCGCATCATCTACCGCACGATGATGGTTTTCCAAAAGATACACCGACTGTCTTTGCCACATGATCCAGTGTAAACTTGGCAAGCTGTGGCAGCAGCACTCGTGCCATGGCAAGCGTATCCACATGAGTATATGCATAAGGCAGCTCCAGTTTCCTCGCATTTTCCTTAATAAAACCGGTATCAAAAGAAGCATTGTGCGCTACCAATACACAGCCTTCACAGAATGCAAAAAACTCCGGCAGAACCTGATCGATCGTCGGTGCATCCATGACATCTGCATCCGTGATCGTCGTCAGCTTGGTGATCCGGTACGGAATCGGCTCCTGTGGGTTTACATAAGTTGAAAAACGGTCTACGATTTTTCCATTTTCCACCTTTACCGCACCGATCTCTATAATGTGGTTCGTCACACTTGAAAAACCGGTTGTTTCAATATCAAATACAACAAAGGAATCCATCAGAGATTGTCCCTTCGGATTGACTACAATATTTTTCAGATCATCTACCAGATAGATCTCACAGCCGCAGATCACCTTGAAGAAATCCTGTCTGTCAAGCTGTTTTCCTTCCTTTTCCGCCTCTGCTTTCGCACCTTTATACAGATCCTGCCACGTATGGAATACATCCGCAAGTGCCTGTACCACGCCATGATCTGTGATCGCGATCGCCGGATGTCCCCATTTATATGCCCGCTTTACAATATCGATAACATCGGAAACACCGTCCATATCACTCATTTTGGTATGGCAGTGCAGCTCTACACGCTTCTTTGCACTGTGATCCATTCTGGTCACGGTAAAGTCTTTTGTTTTTTGCAGGCTCTTAATGGAAATCGTCAGATCCTTATCAAAGCTGTCCATGGCACAAAGTCCCCTGACAAGCAGAAAAGCACCTTTTTGACACCTTCCCGATATTCGGGGAGTTCTTCGTTCGGACAGAACATCTTGCATTTCATCGTATCCGTAAAGTCTGTAATAAAGAAGCTGACGATCGTCTTTTCATTACGGATCTCTCGTTCTTCTACACTCAGCACTTTTTCCGCGTATCGTGATCTCACCCATTTCATCCAGGATCTGATCCATCGGAACGATCTCACCTTCCACATCATAGCCATACAATACATCCGGATTGTCCGAACGCCTGCCCTGTCTGCGGAAGTTCTTAAAGTCTTTTTACCTTCTTTTTTTAAATTCTTTCTTCGGCGGCTGTGCAGGCTCTGCTTTCTGCACCGGCTGCTTCTGCGGTTGTTCAGCAATTTTTGCATCTGCTCCCTGCATAGGCGATGCGGTGTGCTCAAATTCATTTCCGTCCACACCGCTCATATCCACATATTCACTGTCACTCGTTTGTGAAATAGCCGCACGGTTTCCCGCAATTTCCGCGATCCGGCGTGCAATCTTGATATCGTCCTCTTCCCGGTATTTGCTTTCCTTCGGCTCTTCATATGCTACTTCAAAAATGCACGTACCCCGCATCTTTCACAGACGATCTTGTCCAGAATCTGCAGAAGCTCTCCGCTTTTCTGATGATACAGTGGAATATCTTCCATCGTCAGAACAACTTTATCATCTGCTTCAAAAGACAGCTCTGCGGACTTTAACATGCTGTGCAGCATCGGACTGTATTCCTTCAGCTCCAGCAGCATACTGTTTTTATACGCCCCGAAAACAGCCGGCGCATCATACTGCGCAGACAGATGAAACGTTTCATAAAGCTTGACTTCAGGTCCTTCTTTTCCGCCTTCTAAAGAAAAAAGCTGCTTATGCAGCTCTTTTTTCCACTTTATAAATATATTCTTTTTCTATGATGTTGTCACAACTTATGTAAACCTTCAGCAGATCTCTTGCTCTTGTCGTCACAACTCTGTCAACTCTGACATCTTCCATATAGACTTTACAGTCGCCTTCCAGATGCAGTGTTGGAAATACTTCCATAAATGAATGACTCACTACTCATTTCCCCAATTCAATAATTCTTCCCTAAGTGTATTTAATAGCTGATCTTCCGGTACTTTTCTGATCACTTCACCTTTTTTGATCAGAAGTCCTTCTCCTTTGCCACCGGCAATACCAATATCAGCTTCTTTCGCTTCGCCCGGTCCGTTTACAACGCAGCCCATAACCGCCACCTTCAGGTCAAGCGGAATATCTGCCACCATCTGTTCCACTGCATTAGCCAGTCCGATCAGATCAATATTCGTTCTACCGCAGGTCGGACAGGATACTACTTCAATACCACCCTTTCTCAGTCCCCAGTGTCCGTAAGATCAGCTTTGCAGATTTTACTTCTTCCACCGGATCGCCCGTCAGGAAACGCGGATCGTATCACCGATGCCTTCATGCAGCAAAATACCAAGTCCGATCGAAGATTTGATATTGCCGCTCATGATCGTACCGGACTCCGTGATTCCGACATGCAGCGGATAATTGGTCTCTTTTACGAGCTTTTCATGCGCTGCTACACACATCAGGACATCCGAAGATTTGATACTGATCACCAGATTGTCATATCCCAGATCTTCTATGATATGCACCTTATCCAGCGCACTTTCCACAATACCTTCTGCCGTTACACCATGGTATTTATCTACCAGATCTTTTTCCAGAGAACCGCTGTTCACACCGACACGGATAGGGATATTCCGCTCCTTTGCCACTTCCACAACAGCCTTCACTCTGTCAATGCTTCCGATATTACCCGGATTGATGCGGATCTTGTCGGCTCCGTTTTCCATGGCAGCGATCGCCATCTTATAATCAAAATGGATGTCTGCCACAAGCGGGATATGGATCTGTTTTTTGATCTCGCCGATCGCTTTTGCAGCCTCCTCGGTCGGAACCGTACAGCGGATGATCTCGCAGCCTGCCTGTTCCAGTCTGTGGATCTGTGCGACTGTCGCTGCCACATCCTCTGTATGTGTATTCGTCATGGACTGGATCAGCACCGGATTTCCGCCACCGATCACTCTGTCACCAATATGCACTACTTTTGTATGATCACGATACATAATTATCCTCTTTTTCATTGCTATCTATATGATGATGCCAGGGTCAAAGGTCTAAACCCACCTGAGCTTGCTCATAGGTGGGTGCAAGACCTTGGGACCCGCCCGATATGAGCATAAAAGTGGGATGATAATCCCACGATATGCGAATATTGGGGAGAATTGTAGGAGTGCGTAGCACGGAACAATTCGTGGGCATCAAAGTCGTGAGTTTTTGACCCAGACATCATATAATAATTTAAAAAATCTTTGTCAGATCATTGTACAGTACAAATACCATTAAAAAGCATCAGGCACGCCATACCGATCATATGCACCAGACCTTCTTTTTCCGGTGGAACCGGTTTACCCCTGACTGCTTCTACCAAAAGGAATACCAGTCTGCCGCCATCCAGCGCCGGGAACGGTAACAGATTCAATACGCCCAGATTAGCGCTCAGCAGGATTGCAAAATTGAGCATATTCAGCCAGATATAATAAATGCCGTCCGGTTTTGACTGGTCGTAGATCTGTGTCACAGTCTGTGCCATTCCGACAGGACCGGATACATCATCCTTTGAAACCTGCCCCTGTATCAGAAGCTCCAGACTCTTGACCGTTGTATTGATCCAGTAACCGACTTCATACAGGCTGTATTTTACAGTACCGAAAATACCGAATTTCTGATAAGAGCCTACGCCATATAAGCCCATATAATAACGCCCTGCTGATTCGTCGTAGATCGGCTTTATCACGGTGTCATACTGCTTGCCGTCTCTTTCATAGGTAACTGCGATATCTTCCCCTTTATTCAGCATGGAAGCAAGACTGATCTCACGATACAGATGGATCTTTTTGCCGTTCATGGAAAGGATCCTGTCTCCATCCTGCATGCCTGCAAGCTGCGCTGCACCGCCATCCGAAACCTGCTGTACGACCGGCAGATCGGTTCCGTAGCTGCCAACAATGATCGTAGACATCAAAAATGCCAGAATAAAGTTAAATACCGGTCCGGCTAAGACAGTGGCAATCCTGGCAAACACCGGTGCATCCGGAAATGCGCCCGGCTTCTTTTTGCTGCCCAGCTCTGTATTGGCCACCGCCTGCTGCACATCCTGCTGCGGATCTGCTTCTCCACTTTCTGCTTCTTTTTTTTTCGGTATCGCGTTCGATGCCATCCTCACCTTCAAAAATACAGGCACCGCCAAGCGGCAGTAAACGGATCGCATATTTGGTACCGCCCTTTTTCACCGAAAAAATACACGGCCCCATACCGACTGTAAATTCCACAACCGAAATTCCATTTGCTTTTGCAATGATAAAATGTCCGAATTCATGCGCAATGACAACTACGCCGAAAATGATAAAAAACAGGACAATGCCCAATCTTTAACACCTGCTTTCAATATAGTCATAACATGCAGCTTCCGCCTCTAAGATCTGCTCCACCGTCGGATTTGCGATCACATGATGGTTCTGCATACATGCACCGATCAGCTCCGGAATATCCAGGAAACCGATCTTATCCTGCAAGAAGAGACTGACTGCCTTTTCATTTGCAGCATTAAATACCGTTGGCATACTGCCGCCTGCCCTGGAATGCTTCATAAGCCAGCTTCAGTCCCGTAAACACTTCCATATCAGGCTCCTCAAATGTAATTCTGCCCAACTTGAAGAAATCTATGTTGTTTTCCTGCATCGGTCTTCTGTCAGGATAAAAAAGTGCATACTGGATCGGCAGTTTCATATCCGGTACGCCAAGCTGTGCGATCACCGCGCCATCTACATACTCTACCATAGAATGTATGATGCTTTGTGGTTGTACTACTACAGTTATTTTTTCCGGCGGTACATGGAATAACCAGCCGGCTTCCATAACCTCCAGTCCTTTGTTGACCATTGTCGCGGAATCGATCGTGATTTTGCGTCCCATCGTCCAGTTCGGATGCTTTAAGGCATCTGCTGCTTTTACATTGGTAAGCTGCTCTTTTGTAAACCCGCGGAACGGACCGCCTGATGCAGTCAGAAGGATCTGTCTGATCTTATCCTTCGGTTCTCCGTTTAAAGACTGGAAAATCGCACTGTGTTCGCTGTCAACCGGTAAGATCTTCACGCCATGCTTCTTTGCAAGCGGCATAATGATATGTCCTGCCGTCACAAGCGTTTCCTTATTGGCAAGCGCAATATCCTTGCCTGCCTCGATCGCTGCGATCGTCGGGCGGATTCCGATCATTCCCACGATCGCGGTGAGTACAACATCCGCCTCGGGCAGAACCGAAATGGCAAGCAGACCATCCATGCCCGTCAGTACCTGCACCTGCAGATCACTGACACGCTGCTTTAAATCCTTTGCCGCCTCTTCCGACCACATAACCGCATAAGAGGGCGAAAATTCACGGATCTGCTGCTCCATCTTTTCCACACTGCTGCCTGCTGCCAGTGCAACCACATGCAGATCTTCTTTATAGCTGCGTACCACATCCAGTGTCTGCGTTCCGATCGAACCTGTGGAACCCAGCAATACGATATTTTTCATCTTTCTGCTCCTTCTACCATCTTCCTCCGGATCACGTCTACAGCTCCAGAAGAATGATACATAAATAATAGATCAGCGGTGCTGTTACGATCACACTGTCAAAACGATCCATAATGCCGCCATGTCCCGGATCAGCCTGCCATAATCCTTGATGTTATGATCACGCTTGATACCGGAAGCCGCCAGATCACCGAGCTGGCTTAAAACTGCTCCGACACCTGAGATCAGCGGAAATGCCCAGATGGCATCATCCGAAATAGCAGTCACGCCCGCCTTCTGCAGTCCCCACGCATATAAAAAGCCGATCAGCGCAGCACCTGCCACGCCACCAACCGCTCCTTCAATTGATTTTTTCGGGCTCAGCACCGGTGCCAGCTTATGTTTTCCCAACAGCTTACCGACTGCATACGCACACGTATCGCAGCCCCAGGATGCGGAAAAGATCAGCCATACCAGAAAGATGCCCTGTGTCAGGTTTCTTGTCATATAAATATAGGACAAAAGCACCGGACAATACAGGAACGAAAAGCCTGCTGACATAACCTGCTGTGCATGATACTTCGGGAATGTCAGAACATATACAAGCATCATGCCCATGATCGTCAGAATGATCGCAAGCAATGCATACGTATCAGAATCCGTCAGATACCGCACAATATAATATGCCACGATGCCAAGATATCCGACGATCTCAATACCGGAGGGCTTTTTCTCTTCTTTTCGTACATTCGTTGCTTTCACAAGCTCTGAAAATCCGACAAGTGAAATAAAAAGAGTCAGGGCATACAAAACGATGCCCCCATTACTCATTGCAAATGCCAGAATGATCAGAAGCAGTATTCCACTGATCAGTCTTGTCAGCATGTTACTCCTCCTTTACAAGCCCAAACCGGCGATCCCGCTGATTGTAGGCTGCAATTGCTTCCTCCAGTTCCTTTTTTGCCGAAAGCAGGCCATGGAACCGGTGTAAAATAAAGCTCCGTATAGGCAAGCTGCCAGATCAGGAAATTGGAAATCCTCTGTTCTCCCGCTTGTACGGATCATCAGATCCGGTTCAGGGATTCCTTTTGTATCCAGATAGTCAGCGAACTTTTCGATCGTCATGTCTTCCGGCTGGAGCCCCTTCTGAGTATCTGCCATTACCTTGCGGACTGCACGAACGATCTCATCCTGCCCGCCGTAATTTAATGCGATCTGGAAATTCAGACCATCATAGTCTTTTGTTGCTTCCTCAAGCTCAGCGATCCGCTTCCGGATATCCGGTGCAAGCCCCATCTTATCTCCCAGTACGCGGACACGCATATTATTTTTTCGCTGCGGTTTTCAGACAGGTCTTCATATAATTGTGCAGAAGCTTCATCAGTGCATCCACTTCGTCCTTCGGTCTGTTCCAGTTCTCTGTGGAAAATGCATAGACCGTCAGGTATTTCACACCAAGGTCGTACGCTGCAGCACAGACTGTTTCCACATTTTTGCTGCCCCTGTACATGCCCGTAATTACGTGGCATTCCCTTGCTCTTTTGCCCATCTGCCGTTTCCATCCAATATAATGGCGATATGATTCGGTACACTCATTATACAGTCATGATCTCCTTTGACTTCTCTTCTTCTACCATACCATCAATTTCTTTTGATGAATTTATCTGTAACTTTCTGTAACTGTTCTTCTAGCATCTTGATCTCGTCTTCGGAAACATCTTCCTTTGCCAGCTTCTTGAAGGAGTCATTTCCATCTCTTCTGGAATTGCGGACTGCAACCTTGCTTTCCTCACCTTTTTTCTTCACTTCTTTTACCAGATCTTTTCTGCGTTCCTCGGTAAGCTCCGGGAATACCAGACGGATCACGGAACCATCGTTGGATGGTGTAATGCCGACATCAGAACATAAAATTGCTTTTTCGATCTCTTTGATCAGGGATTTTTCCCATGGCGCGATCTGATCATTCTCGGTTCCGGAACTGTGATATTACCAACCTGCTGCAGTGGTGTCGGTGTTCCGTAGTAATCAACCTTGATCTTATCAAGTACATGAGGATTGGCTCTTCCTGCACGGATCGTCATGAAATCCTCTCCTAAAAAGTCAACTGTCTTCTGCATTTTTTCTTCAAATGTTTTTACTCTTGCATCCATTTTATATGTCCTCCCTTATTCTATACTGTAACCTTTGTTCCGTTAAATTTACCGTTCATGGTATTCACAATGCTGTTTTCTTCATTCAGTCCGAATACCCACATCGGCATTTTGTTATCTCTTGCCAGAATAGACGCTGTCATATCAACAACCTGCAGATTCTGTGCAACCACATCATCAATGGAAACCTCATCGTATTTCTTTGCATTTGGATTTTTATGCGGATCATCATCATATACACCGTCGATCGCTTTTGCCAGCAAGATCACATCTGCTTCTACTTCAATGGCACGCAGTACAACACCTGTATCTGTTGAAAAATAAGGATGTCCTGTTCCGCCTGCGAAAAATACTACCATATTCTTGGAAAAGTATTTATTGGCGCGATCCTTGGAAAACAGCTTTGTAAACGAACCACATTCAAACGGTGTCAGGATCGCCGTCATCATTCCTACGCTTCTGAAGATCTCGGATACATAAATACAGTTCATGACAGTCGCCAGCATTCCGATCTGATCTGCCTTTGTTCTGTCGATATTTTCGCTGGAACGGCCACGCCAGAAATTACCGCCGCCGATCACAATACCAACCTGTACGCCGTCATCGACAAGCTGCTTTTACCTGCAGTGCCACACCACGTACTGTTTCTTCATCAAAACCGGTCTTTTTTTCTCCTGCAAGCGCTTCACCGCTCAGCTTCAGCATTACTCTTTTCATATCTTTTCTCCTATCACTTTGTCCCTTGGTTTATTTTGCGATCAGATCATTAAAGAAATCTGTCGGATTTACTTCTGCGTAGCACTGGCTGCACATACCTTCGATCACCGCACCGTTGTTGATCTGAACGGATTTGATTTGATATTCCCCATTACAATGGCGGATGCATCTAAGATAACCGGTCCCTTCACATCAATATCGCCTTTGACAGCGCCTGCGATCACCGCACTGGAAGCTGCCACATTACCGATCACAACGGAATTCTGTCCGATCTTGACAGTTCCTTCCGCAACGATCATACCTGTGATATGTGCACCGTCTGCAAATACCTCCGCAGCTTTGGAATCTCCTTCGATCGTACCGGAAACATTTAACTTGCCGAGCAGCTCAACCTTTCCTTTTACTTTACCGAGAATATCCACATTGCCTTTTGCGCTGATATCACCATTTAATGTCATGCCTGCTGTGATGATCGCTGTTTCATCTAATACTTCTGTATCTTCCAAACTCATTTTCTGTTCTTCCATTGCTTTTCCTACCTCTTTTTCCAATTCTGATTCTTCTTTTTTTCTGTATGCTGTCCCAGATCCATATGCATGAGCATTTCTTCCGGTGTCTGCATCTGTCTCTCTGCAAAATCATCTTCATCCGCATCTGCTTCCGGCTTTTACGATACCTGCAATGCTCTGCATCTGCTCCGCTGCCGCTTTCTGCAGCATAACCGCCTCGGGTTCTTCTGCCGCCTTTTCTGAAGTTTCTTCCACAGCTTCTGTTTCATCCTCCTGCACTTCTTTGGCTTCGACAACCTGTTCTTCGTCTTCCGGTGCTGCAGACTCCGCTTCCGGCTCCTCTTCAGCAGCCTGGTCATCCTGTTTTTCTTCCTGCTTTTCCTCATCCGCAGTTTCTGCATCCTTTGTTTCTTCTGCAGCTTCATCCTGCTTTCCGGCTTCTTCGGTGTCAGGGCTTCCGACTTCCGCAGCCAGTGCTTCCTGCACTTCCTTCAGCGCATCATCCAGTGCCTTATCTTCGTCGTCTTTTTACTTTCCTGTCCCGTCTCTTCTTCCGGCAGAAGTTCATTGACTGCCTGAGACAGGTCTTCTTTCAGTTCCTGAAAAATCCCATTTTTCTCCTCCGTTTATTATTACTGCTGCGCAGTTGATTGTTGTAATTTCAGATGCTGCACAAATTCCATGTCATCACTGACCGGCAAAAGAACCGTATCATCCATTGCCTGTATTTCCTCAATGATTGCAGGAAGTGCTTCCACTGTCGTATTTTTATTCGCCGCATCATGCAAAAGGACAACAGAGGTCTGATGTTTCCCCACACCTGTCAATACATTGTCCACTAGCGTCTGTGCTTTTACCTTTTTGCCTGTTGCATCACCGCTTGACACATTCCAGTCCAGATAATAGATATCCTGTTGCTGCATATACGCTGCAAGCTCCCCTCATATCCACCGTACTGACCTGATTGAGCTTCCACCGAAATCTGTAAAAATGTGACCATACACCGGTCGTATCATATAAGAAATCCTGCAGCCTGGAAAGATCCTCTTCAAAGGCTTCCTCCGAAGCATAGATCTCATCGTATTTGTGGCTGTAGGAATGCATACGAGTGTATGCCCTTCCTCTACAATACGCTGATACATTTCCTTGTACTGTTCCTCCGGCTTTCCTGTCACAAAAAAGTAGCTTTCACATCATACTGTTTTAAAATATCCAGTATGGCATCTGTGTTACTGCTCGGTCCATCATCAAAGGTCAGATAAACCTTTCTCTTCTGTCCATCGTCCGGTTCCGTTTCTTCTGCCTGCCATTTTGCAAGGCTGTTATCTGCCTGCATCCCGCCTGCCTGCTGCCCGGCTTCTGCATCTGCTTCTGCGGAAGCAGTCTGTTCAGCCCCGGCAGTACTTTCGCTCTGCTGCGATGCGATCTGCCGCTGCATCTGATCCAGCTCTTTCTGCAGTCTGTCTACCTTGATAAACAACAAAATACATAACAGGATCGGAATCAGAATCCCTAAAAGTAAATACGCTACTATCAGCCTCTTCATGGAAGAAATCCGGCTGCGTCTCTTTTTCCTCTTCACTTTTTGGCATACCAAGACTCCATTCTTTGCATATTCGATTTATTCTATCATAATTTTTATCCGAAATCCAGCGTTATAGATACAAATTGACAGACTGTATTTGGAACATAAACAAAGCTCATCCATACAATCTTTTTCCTGTTGCTGTACAGATAAGCTTTTTCTGCTTCTTTATCCCTTATTTTGTTTTCTCAAAAAGCTGTATACCACGGGCAAGGCGCGTAAGCCGTCTTTAACTGCTGTATGCGGGCATGCGATGTTCATACGCAAAAAGAAGATTCCCGTTTCCGTGATAGCCGCTGCCCTTGACAGATACAGTCCCTGTTTCTTTTTCGGAGAAATTCCTGCAGATGATCCGTGTCATCCGTTACCTTGGAACAATCCAGCCAGAGCAGATAAGTCGCTGTATTTTCCACCAGATGGATCTGCGGCAGTTTACCTGCCAGAAATGCTGCAACCATATCCCTGCTTTCTTTCAAATAGCTCCGCAGGCTGTCAAGCCATGCATCTCCCTCTGTAAAAGCCGCGATCGTGCCTGCCATGGCAAAGGCATTCGGCTCTGCCACTTCATCGGAATTCAATCCTCTGTCCATCTTTTCCCGGATCGCTTCATCCGGTATCATGACTGCTGCCGACTGCAGACCCGCCATATTAAAGGTCTTGCTCGGTGCCAGACATGTAATGCTGTTATATTTGCAATCGTCCGATACGGAAGCAAACGGTACATATGCATAGCCGGGCATCGTCAGATCACAGTGGATCTCGTCCGCTACAACCAGTACATGGTGTTTTTTGCAAAGTGCACCGACTCTGGCAAGCTCTTCCTTACTCCAGATCTTTCCTGCCGGATTCTGCGGATTACATAATAAGAGCATCGTTGTCTGCGGATTTGCCAGTTTTTTCTCCAAATCCTCAAAATCCATTTCGTATTGTCCTTTTTCATAAAGAAGCCGATTTTCCAGTACATGTCTGCCATGATTTTCAACACAGTTATAAAAAATATTATAGACCGGTGTCTGCACAACAACATTATCTCCTACATTTGTCATGCGTTTGACCGCCACATCGATCGCAGGGATCACGCCTGTACAGAAGATCAGCCAGTCCTCCTGCATTTGAAAATGATGTCTTCTCTGCCACCAGCCGCAAATTGCCCGGTTCCACTCCTGCGGAACAACGGAATAGCCAAAGATACCATGCTCTGCCCGCCGGATCAAAGCTTCCTTGACACAGGGTGCTGTTTCAAAATCCATATCCGCAACCCACATCGGGAGCTCACCTTCTTTGATATCCCATTTATAGGAGAAGGTATTTCTTCTGTCTGTTATCCGATCAAAATCATATGCTTCCATTTTCCTTCCTTTCCACTGTTTGCAGTTTACATAATGTTTTCGTACCACCGGTTACAATTTTTTCAAAGCCGGATCAGCATAAGGATTCCCCGGCAGATCAGCTCCAGACACATGGCGATCCATACGCCTGTCAGTCCAAATGGCTTTGCCAGTATCCAGGAAAGCGGGATACGCACAAACCAGAGACTGATAAAATTCAAAATGCTTGGGATCATCGTATCCCCTGCCCCGCGCAGTGCACCTGACGCCACAATAGAAGCCGCATACATCGGTTCCGCAAAAACTTCGATCCGAAGCACCTTCGTTCCGAGTGCCTGTACCGCCGGATCCGGGGAAAGCGACAGCATCATGAGCGGTGCCAGAAAATACATCAGGATTCCCGTCACAGTCATAACGCCAATACCGGTCCACGCCGTCATCCTTGAAAAATGATGTACCAGATTTTTGCGTCCCGCACCTGTACTCTGTCCTACCAGTGTTGCTGCTGCCTCACCGATTCCATAGCCCGGCATGTAACACAGACTTTCCGCCGTTACCGCAAAAAAAAGAATTAGCAGCCAGTGCCACCGAACCGAGCGGCGCCACGATCCCTGTCGTTACGATCATGGCAAGACAGACAACAAATCGTTCAAATGTCACAGGGAGCGATAAAGTGATCGCCTTTTTCTGACATTCCGCCGAAAGATGAAATCCTTCTTCCTTCCGGATATGCAGGATCGGACTTTTCACGCAGGCAAAATACAGCATGATACTCGCAATGATCAGCTCCGATACACCCGTGCCAAGTGCTGCACCTGCCACACCCATTCTGCAGCCGTATATAAACAGTACATTAAACAAGACATCCAGAAGACACAGCAGGGAATTTAAAATACCGGGCACTTTCATATTGCCGCTGCTCTGCAGCATACTGCCTGCCAGCACATTCAGTCCCGAACAAGGCAAAAAGCAGACATAGATCAGAAAATAGTGTCCTGCGTCCTTTAAAATAGCCTTTTCTCCGCCAAGCCAGCCCGGCAGAAAGCTGCTGATCGCAATACCGATCGCAGCCAGAAATACGGAAATGCACGAAATGGTAAAAAGGGCCTGCTTCAGTACATCTCTTTGCCGCCTCCAGCTTATTGGCTCCGATCAGCTGAGCTGCCTGTACGGCAAATCCGACCGAAAAAGAATTGCAGACGCCGCCAAAAAGCCATGTTGTCGATGCAACCAGACCGATCGCTGCTGCTGCCCCCGAGCCAAGCCGCCCCACCATGGATGCATCAATATACTGCATTGCCACAGAAGTAAGCTGTGCCATGATCGCGGGAAGTGAAAGCTGTATCACCAGCAGGATCTGCTGCCTGCCGGAAAGCTCCCGCCCCATCCTTATATAGGAGACCAGTTCCTCTCTGTTTTCTTTTTTATTTTTTACGTTCTCTTGTTTCATGTAACTGATAGTCTTTCTTTATTTCTTCCGGTCTTCACATCACAACACTTCATTCTGAAAATACTCATGCAGTTTTCTGCTGTAGATTTCCCGTTAGTCTTCGGTAACAATATCCGTATTTTCCTTTTTTGACATCCGGATTATCAAAAATGATCTCGTCGATCTGTTTTGCCCGGATTTTTCCGGAGATCGGATTTTTCACGCTATCGATCTTAGAGTCGATCTGTGCATCTACGGTTGCATATTCAAACGCCAGATTGGTATTCAGCAGCCTGCAGTTTTCCATCTTCAGATTATCCATATAGCACATGCCCTGCTCACTCTCGATCGTACAGTTGATCAGTGTGACATTTTTGGCATTCCAGCCCAGATATTCTCCGGATATAAAGGAATCATAAACCGTTACATTTTCGCAATTCCAGAAAGCATCCTTGGACAGCATTCTGGCATTGCGGATCGTCAGGTTCTTTGCGCCGTCAAAGCTGTAATTGCCGACCAGCGTAAAATTATCGATCTCCATATCGGAGCTTCCCATTGCAAAATAGTCGCCCTTGGCTGTCACATTCTGCATTTTTACCTGACTGCAGTTCCAGAGTGTTTCTGCCGCATTCGGGAAATTGATATCCTTGAGCACGACATCCTTGCATCGTCTGAAACCCTTCGGTGCCTGATAAGTAATATCCTCCATGGAAATATGGTCTGTATACCAGATACCGGCTCTTGCCATTTCAAACATGGTAGAATGCTTTACTTCTACATTCCGGCAATACCACAGCGGATATTTCCACTGAAACAGACAATTCTCTATTTTTAAATTTTTACTTTCCTTCAGCGGTGACTCGCCGTCCGCAAAGGTACAATAAGAAAGCTCCAGATCTCTGCTTTGAAATAAAGCACGCTCTCCTACAAATTTTTGTTGTGTATACTGATTCATGTTCTTCCACTCACTTTCTTCTTATAGCATACCCAGATTTCGTTTATCCTGTTCTTTTTTATCATGACTTTCGCATGCTGTCAAGGTAAAGTTAGGTTTAGGTATCTATTTTGTATAAGTACCGGTCAATTTACCATAGGCGGCTATATTTCCACTCGCTCCCCTGCAGCATCCGCATCCAGTTCCCAGTGCAATCTTGTCAATACCATCACACACTGCATTAACTTTTCCTGCATAGTCTGTCTTTGCCTGCTTTAATGCAAACACATACACTTCATAGGAATGAGTTCCGGCAGGTGGATACGGTCCGATATAACCGGTGTCACTTGTCCCATTATTGACCTGTGTGATCTCTCCCCCTGCACTACTTCTTCTTTAGTCAGAGTACCTGAGATCAGATGGATCCAGTTATTTCCATCCGGATCTATCATATAGATCACATAAGCCTGTGCATTTTCTGCCTTTTCCCAGCTTAGCTGCGGCGAAAGGTTTTTTCCACGCTCCGTATTGGCAATGCTGTCATCCCATACACCGTTTTGCAGATTTTCGCTTGTTACGGTCAGCTCGTCTATCCCCGCCCAATCGAATGTGGACGTTGTATTTAGTTGTTCATGACTAACTTCCATTATTGGCACTATTGCCAGTAATACCACCAAACAGAGCATTCCAGTTATGAATGCCATGCTTTTATTCTTTTTATGTTTTCTTTTCATATAAGATTCACGCTTCCATATTTCTTATGTATTTACATTTTGGAAATGCCCATTTGTATGTTTTTCCCGGTATTGGATAAATTTCTGTAATTATTCCTAAGCCTAGATCTTTATCTCTACTTCTCACAAACGATCCTGCCATCCACAACCCTGATCCCATACTTCTCAAGATCAACTCTGCCGTCCACAACTTCGATCCCGTCTGCGCGCAGGCGGTCTGCCTGTGCATTTTCCCCACCAAATGCAAAGCGCCTGCAAGCTCCCTTTGGCATTTACGATGCGATAACACGGGTAAGTTCCGGGTCGGGATTTTGTGCAGTGCATTCCCGACTGCTCTGCACATCTTTTTATCTCCTGCCAGCTCTGCGATCTGCCCATAGGTGGCAACCTTCCCTTTCGGTACCTGCCTGACCGCTTCATAGATCCGTTTTGCAGGGCTGTCCGTGACCAGATCGTAGCTTTCTGCGATCATCCGTCTGACCTCTTCTACCGGAATACTGCCATCCACAATGATCGTATTCCAGTGCTCTTTATTTTGATGATAGCCGGGGATAACTGCAGCATATGCATTTCTCCAGAAGTCACGCCATTCCGGCTTTACTTTTACATTCAGATTTAAAAAGCCGTCTTTTTCATACGTCCAGAGAAAGACCTTTTTGCTTCCCTTCACCCGGACAAGCTGCCAGTTTGGATCATGGAATGGAGCTTCCTGATAGGTACCTGGGAAAGACAGTCCGTATTGTAGTATGTCCTGCCTTGTCAGCAGATCCGCTGCGCTTCTTGTCTCTTTTGCTTCTTTCATATCTCTGCCTCCTCTTACTACTGCATTTTCCAAGTATCCAGCTTCTTTTCGTATACTTCAAATTCCTGCAGCCGCTTCTGAAGTGCCAGTATTTCATGATTGATATGCCTGCCAGCATAAAAACGGCTTCCAGCTTTCCCTTTTCAAAAAGGAACTGCTCTTCATATTGCGAATACCAATATGCTGCATCCGTATCATACAGGGACTTTGTTTTATTCCACATATATCCTCCATAGTTAGCCGCCGTCAACTTTTCTATGCCATAGCGGCATTTCGCGTCTATACCGTAGCACTATAACCGTGCGACCTATCTTCCTGTTACAGCATATCATATGCATACTATGAAAAGCAAATATGCAGTTTTTACTCTGTCCTGCCTTCCAGCATTCTCCAGGGTATGCCAGCCAAGCACCGCACATTTAACCGATGATCGGCAAGATCCAGCATAATGATCCGCGGAGTCTTTCTGCTTCTTCTAGCCTGATCGATCCAGCATAATGTCCGCGGAAGCCTGCGAAATTGCACAGCCGTCGCCTGTGAAGGAGCCGTCCACGATCTTTCCATCCTCTACTTTAAGATTTAAAATAATATCATCTCCGCAGCTTGGATTCACGCCTTCGAGCTGCATATTGGCATCCGCAAGCTCATGCTTATGCATGGGATGCAGGTTGTGATCCGTTAATATTTCATTGTAAAAGCTTCTGTTATTCTCCATAGCCCATTCTCCTTCTGATCGTCTGCACGCTTGCAAGCAGCTTTTCTATATCCTCTTCCGTGTTATAAAAATACATGCTGGCACGAGTGGTTGACATAACGCCAATCTGTTGCATCAGAGGCTGTGCACAGTGATGTCCCGCACGGACTGCAATGCCATCTGCATCCAGAATGCTGCTGACATCATGCGGATGCACGCCATCTATGGTAAAGCTGACAATCCCACAATGCTCTTTCGGATCCGGTGATCCCTGGATCTGTACATGTAGCACCTTCTTAAGCCCATCCATCAGCTGCGTAGTCAGCAAAAGCTCCTTCTTCTGTATCTGCTCATAACCGACTTCCTGTAAATACTGGATCGCCGCCGCAAGTGCCCATGCCCCTGCACCATTGACAGTACCTGCCTCAAATTTATGTGGCAGCTCGGCATACACTACCTTATCTCTTGTCACCGTCTGGATCATTTCTCCGCCGGTCAAAAAAGGCGGCATTTCAGAAAGCAGTTCCTTCCTTCCATATAATACGCCAATTCCCATAGGTGCCATCAGCTTATGCCCGAAAATGCCAGGAAATCCACGCCCAGTTTTTGTACATCCACTTCCATATGCGGCGTAGACTGCGCTGCATCCAGTACAACAACAGCTCCGCTTTTCCTTGCCAGTGCGACGATCTTTTCAATCGGTGTCCTAATACCAAGCACATTGGATACCTGCGTAACTGCGACCAGCTTTGTTTTTTCCGAAAAAAGCAGCCTGCAGATCCGCATCCGAAATATGTCCCTGCCGGTCACATTCCAGATACTTGACGACCGCACCTGTTTTTTCAGCCACCATACGCCACGGAAGCTGATTGCTGTGATGCTCCAATATACTGACTACGATCTCATCGCCTTCCCGCAGATGCGATAAGCCGTAGCTATAGGCAATCAGATTCAGGCTTTCCGTTGCATTTCTTGTAAAGATGATCTCCTTTGCGGATGCTGCATGGATAAATTTTGCCACACATTCCCGCGCCTCTTCATAGCGATCTGTTGCTTCTATTCCCAGAGAATACAGACCACGCAAAGGATTAGCATTATAATTTCTGTAAAATTCCATTTCTGCTTCTATGACCACATCCGGACGCTGCGCCGTTGCTGCACTGTCCAGATATACGATCGGATTTTCCCGCAGGAGCGGAAAATCCTGTCTGTAATCACGCTTCATCGCCTGTTACCTCCCAAAGCCAGTTTTCAGTCTGTTCTGCAATTTTCTGCTCTCCGATCCGGTTACAGAGTGCTTCCAGCTTTGCTCTTGCCAGCAGATTGCAGGCATCCTCTTCCGAAAGTCCTCTGCTTGCCAGATAAAACAGTACCTCATCTGCCGGTCTTCCGATCGAAGCACCATGATTTCCTTCTACATCTTCCTCCGCGCATAGGATCAGCGGAACTGTCTGGTTGATGGCATCCTCTCCTAAAATGAGGACATCCTCCATTTCATCTCCCTTTGCACCCACGCAGCCCAGTGGAAAGTCAATGGTTCCGCGGAATACCTTTTTAGACGCATCCTGCAGTACACCGCCCACATTCATGTTGCTTCCCGTTTTTCTTTCCGATATGCTGTGCCACATAGTTCATATCCAGAAGCTGCTGTTTTCTCTGTAATAACCGGCATCAAGCTGCAGATTGCTCTTTTCTCCTGTTAGCGCAGCATAACTTCCTGCCCAGATCTTCTCTGCGCCAAGAAACAGCTGCATAACCTCTATCTGTGCCTGTTTGCCGCTTTCTACTCCGATATCATTGAAAAGCTGCATTCTATCGCCCAGCAGATCTACCTGCACAAGCCGGATCTTTTTGCATTTTTTCTGCCTGCAGAAGTGTCCGCAGTACAGCTTTCCCTTCCGCATCCTTTTTGGATCTTACAACAGTCCAGACGGTTACACTTTCTCCTGCCCTCGCATAGATTTTTACATCCTGAAAACAGTTTTTCCGATCCGGATAGTCCAATACAAGTACCACCTCATCACGTCTCATACGCTCTTCTCTCATCGGATTCCCCCGCCCTCTTCTACTGTCTCCACACAAATATCTGTTGCGTCTTCCGGTTTCAGGCGGCTTACTTCCGCACCCATTCCGATTCGGATCTGCTCCATCTTTTTATATACAGAAGATTCCTGTTCAGTCGTCAGTTCTCTTACAATTGGCTTTTCATCCTTTGGGTAGCGGACGGTAACAGCCGGTCTTTGCCAGCCATCAGCCGTCAGATCCTTGATTTCTGCCTGATTGACCGATAGTCTGTTCCAGGTTTTTGCAGGCAGTCTGTTTACGATCATATCTATTTTCTGTTCCATTTCGTTCCTCCTACAATGCCCATTCCTTTTAGCCTATGCTGCCTTTCATTTCGAGCTGTATCAGATTGTTCATTTCCACCGCATACTCAAGCGGAAGTTCCTTTGATACATTATCCGCAAATCCGCTGACGATCATTGCTCTCGCATCTTCCTCTGAAAGTCCTCTGGACATCAGATAAAAGACAGCTTCATCACTGATCCGTCCGATCTTTGCTTCATGTCCGATATCCGCATCTGCTGTCCGGATGTCCATTGCCGGGATCGTGTCAGATCTTGACTTATCATCCAGCATCAGGGACTGACAGGAAACAGCCGCTTTTGTATTCTTTGCAGACTTTTCTACCTGCACGCTGCTTCTGAATGTGCTGATACCGCCATCTTTGGAAATAGACCTTGTACCGATAAAGGAAGAAGTATTCTTTCCGATGTGCACGACTTTTGCTCCCGTGTCCAGATTCTGTCCTTTTCCGGCAAAGGTGATTCCCGTAAATTCCATCCGGGAATGATCCCCTTTCAGAATCGTCATCGGATATAAGTAAGATACATGGGATCCGAATGATCCGGAAACCCATTCCATCACGCCGCCGTCTTCCACCATGGCACGTTTTGTATTCAGGTTATACATGTTTTTAGACCAGTTCTCAATCGTCGAATAACGCAGTCTGGCATTTTTCTTTACAAAAAGTTCCACACAGCCCGCATGCAGATTTGCCACATTATATTTTGGTGCAGAGCAGCCCTCAATAAAATGCAGGTCTGCGCCCTCATCTACAATGATCAGCGTATGTTCAAACTGTCCTGCGCCCGGCGCATTCAGACGGAAATATGACTGCAGCGGGATTTCCACGGAAACACCCGGTGGCACATACACAAAGGAACCGCCTGACCAGACTGCCCCATGCAGAGCAGCAAATTTATGGTCGTTCGGTCTTACAAGCTTCATAAAATATTTTCTGACCATATCTGCATATTCGCCTTTTAAGGCACTTTCCATATCCGTATACACAAACGCCCTGTGCTGCCACTTCTTCCCTGACATTATGATAGACTAGCTCGGAATCATACTGTGCACCGACACCTGCCAGCGATTTTCTTTCAGCCTGCGGAATGCCAAGCTTTTCAAATGTATCCTTAATATCTTCCGGTACTTCAGACCATTTTGCACTCATTTTCGTGTTCGGACGTACATAAGTCGCAATATGGCTCATATCCAGTCCGTCAATGGATGGTCCCCAGTCAGGCACCTTCAGTTCATTATAAATCTGCAATGATTGCAGACGGAACATCGTCATCCAGGCAGGATCGTTCTTTTCCTTTTGATATTTTTTTTTTCTACAATGGACGCATCCAGTCCTTCCTGCACACGATATACATCTTTTTCTTCATTACGAATATCGTAAATGCTTCTGTCCACATCATCGACATAGGTTTTTTCTTTCATCCAGCTTACCTCCCCGTCTCTGATTCCTGTTTTAAAAAGATCCAGATATTTTTCAAATCCATGTTCATTGATCTCGTCGATCAGGGAAGCATCTCCTGTCTTTACAATATGCCCGTCTACCAGAACATGCGTATAATCCACATGTAAAGCTTCCAAAATCCTTGTGCTGTGCGTGATGATCAGAAGTGCTCCATCTCTTGTCTTCTGGTATTCCTCCACACCTTTTGAAACAGTACGCACTGCGTCCACATCAAGTCCGGAATCCGTTTCGTCCAAGATTGCCAGCTCCGGTCTGAGCATCAGCATCTGCAAAATCTCTGTTTTCTTTTTTTCACCGCCGGAAAATCCGACATTCAGATCCCGCTCTGCATAGGATGAATCCATCTGCAGCAGTTCCATTTCCTTCTGCAGCTCCTTCTTAAAAATCCCAGAGACGGATTCTGCTGCCACGTCTCTTTTCCACTGCGTTTCTGATAAAGGAACTTAAAGAAAGACCGGAACCTCAAAGGACTCTGGAAGGATAAAAAGATACCATCCCTGGCTCTCTTATCTGCACCATCCTCATTGATCCGATTTCCGCGGAACAGAATATCCCCTTTCATTACTTCATATTTCGGATTGCCCATCAGTGCATAACCAAGTGTTGATTTTCCCGCACCGTTCGGTCCCATTAACACATGAGTCTCTCCTTTTCCGATTTCTAAATTTATATCATGCAGAATTTCCTTATCCTCTACACGAACTGAAATACCGTTTACCTGCAAAAGTTTGTCTGCCATTTTTCTGATCCACACCTTTCCTTTTTAATTCAGCCCACCTGTTTGGTAGGCAATTAAACTATAGTATGTTACTAGGATTTTGTCAACCATTGCAATGCATTTGCGCAGCAAATGCATTGCTAAATAACCTGCGTTAGC
>VOFC01006212.1_pt1 | contig 54174 bp, 85 predicted proteins | sample 5384161 | NCBI WGS metagenome assembly VOFC01 (sample SAMN12384722, study PRJNA508395) | human gut metagenome | isolation source: healthy gut B | host: Homo sapiens | reverse complement strand
AGAACATGGAGTAGTTACCACGACCCTGGGTCTTGGAACGCAGGTCTGTGGAGTAACCGAACATCTCAGCAAGGGGAACATAAGCCTTATACCATCTTACCACCGCCGATGTCTTCCATACCTTCTACACGACCGCGACGGGAGTTGATATCTCCGATTACATCACCCATGTATTCTTCAGGCATGGTTACTTCAACCTTCATGATAGGCTCAAGCAGAACAGGATTGCCTTCTGCATAGCTTCCTTGAATGCAAGGGAACCTGCAATGTGGAATGCCATTTCAGAGGAGTCGACTTCATGGTAGGAACCGTCGTATACATTTGCATGTACGCCCAGAACCGGGAAGCCGCCCAGAATACCAGCCTTTGTAGCCTCTTCGATACCTTCGCCTACAGCAGGGATATATTCCTTCGGGATCGCGCCGCCGACAACGGTGGACTCGAACTTGAAGGTTTCCTCGCCGTTAGGATCCATAGGCTCGAACTTAACTTTACAGTGACCATACTGACCACGGCCACCGGACTGCTTAGCATACTTGGAATCTACATCAACGGCCTTGGTGAAGGTCTCTTTGTAAGCAACCTGAGGAGCGCCTACATTAGCCTCTACCTTGAACTCACGAAGCAGACGGTCTACGATGATCTCCAGATGCAGCTCGCCCATGCCGGCGATGATGGTCTGGCCGGTCTCCTGATTGGTATGCTGACGGAAAGTAGGATCTTCTTCTGCAAGCTTCGCAAGAGCTATACCCATCTTGCCCTGACCGGCTTTGGTCTTAGGCTCGATTGCCAGCTCAATAACGGGTCAGGGAATTCCATGGACTCCAGGATTACAGGATGCTGCTCATCACAGATGGTATCACCGGTAGTAGTAAACTTAAAGCCTACTGCAGCAGCGATATCACCGGAGTAAACCTTTTCCAGCTCTGCACGCTTGTTCGCATGCATCTGCAGGATACGTCCTACACGTTCCTTCTTATCCTTAGTAGCATTGAGTACATAAGAACCAGCGTTCAGAGTACCGGAATACACACGGAAGTAAGCGAGCTTACCTACGAAGGGGTCAGTCATGATTTTGAATGCAAGTGCAGAAAAGGCTCATCATCGGAAGACTTTCTGACAACCTCGTTGCCTTCCAGATCCACACCTTTAATCGGAGGGATATGTCAGAGGAGAAGGCATATACTCTACGATTGCATCCAGAAGCTTCTGTACGCCCTTATTCTTGTATGCGCTTCCGCAGCATACGGGAACGGCGGTACACTCGCAGGTAGCTTTTCTCAAAGCAGCCTTCAGCTCGTCAACAGAGGGAATTTCACCTTCCAGATACATCATTGTCAGATCATCATCAAGCTCACAAACCTTTTCAATGAGCTCGTCATGATATAAAGCAGCCTCATCAGCCATATCTTCCGGGATCATCGACAACAGTGATATCGTCGCCCTTATCGTCATTGTAGATATAGGCTTTCATTTCAAACAGATCGATGATTCCCTTGAAATCATCTTCCTTGCCGATAGGCAGCTGAACGCAGATCGCGTTCTTGCCAAGTCTGGTACGGATCTGCTCTACTGCTGCCGTAAAAGTTTGCACCAAGGATATCCATCTTGTTGATGAATGCCATACGGGGTACATTGTAGGTATCAGCCTGACGCCATACGTTCTCAGACTGAGGTTCTACACCGCCCTTTGCACAGAAGACACCAACGGCGCCATCCAGTACACGAAGGGAACGCTCAACTTCAACGGTGAAGTCTACGTGACCCGGGGTATCAATAATGTTGATACGATGCTCCAGAGCACCGGGCATGGGTTTGGTCTCTTTTTCAGAGAGTCCAGTGACAGGTAGTAGCTGCAGATGTAATGGTAATACCTCTCTCCTGCTCCTGCGCCATCCAGTCCATGGTAGCAGTACCTTCGTGAGTATCACCGATCTTGTAGTTAACACCTGTGTAATACAGAATACGCTCGGTAGTAGTGGTCTTACCGGCATCGATATGAGCCATAATACCGATATTTCTGGTTCTCTCTAAGGGATATTCTCTTCCAGCCAAAGGTTTTTCCTCCTATTGAATCCTCGCTCTTCTGCATTACAGATTCGATTAGAATCTGTAATGAGAGAAAGCCTTGTTCGCTTCAGCCATCTTGTGAACGTCTTCTTTTCTCTTAACGGCAGATCCGGTATTGTTGGATGCGTCAAGATTTCGTTAGCAAGTCTGTCTTCCATGGTCTTCTCACTTCTCTTACGAGAGAACATGGTCAACCAGCGAAGGCCCAGAGCCTGACGTCTCTCAGGTCTGACCTCGATAGGCACCTGATAGGTTGCGCCGCCGATACGTCTTGCTTTGACTTCCAGAACAGGCATGATGTTGTTCATTGCCTCTTCAAATACTTCCAGAGCCGGTTTGCCGGCTTTTTCTTCTACTCTTGCAAATGCGCCGTATACAATCTTCTGTGCAACGCCTCTCTTACCATCCAGCATGATGTTATTGATCAGCTTGGTTACAACCTTGTCGTTGTATAAAGGATCTGCTAATACGTCTCTTTTCTGAATATGTCCTTTACGTGGCACGTTTCTTCCCTCCTTAATCATCTCAATTAATTCATCGGTACTCACATGTGTCATCTAATGTGTTCGTGCGGTCTATCTCATCGCGTAAGCGAACTGCAGATTTCTCTGCATAAGAATTCCAACACTTAAAATTAGTTTCCGTTTGTGGTACTTCCAGCTACCGCGGATTATTTCTTAGCGGCTTTAGGTCTCTTAGCGCCGTATTTGGATCTTGCCTGACGTCTGTTTGCAACGCCTGCGGTATCCAGGGTACCTCTGATGATGTGGTATCTGGTACCAGGTAAAGTCCTTAACACGTCCGCCTCTGATCAGAACAACGGAGTGCTCCTGCAGATTGTGGCCTTCACCGGGAATGTAGCTGGTTACTTCGATTCCGTTGGAAAGACGTACTCTGGCGATCTTTCTAAGAGCGGAGTTAGGCTTTTTAGGAGTCGCTGTCTTAACAGCTGTGCACACGCCTCTTTCTGCGGGGAAGAGGTATCGGTTGCCTTCTTGTGAAGGGAGTTGTAACCTCTCTGCAGAGCCGGTGCTGTTGACTTCTTTACAGATGTCTGACGTCCTTTTCTTACTAACTGGTTAAATGTTGGCATTCTGTTTCACCTCCTGCGATTTTTCTCTCTTGCTCTATTCTTGACCGGTTCTCCGGTCTTATTCATACATAGCAAAGGTTTTCTTTCATGCGTAGCTATGCGCAACTATGTCCAGGACAAGCTACACTCAACCTGCGGTTCTATCAGGATAAAACCGCTGTTTTACAGCAATTTTCGCGCATCAAAATAAAATCCTCTCCCAATGCATGCTCTCCTAGTATAAGTGCTTTTTAATTGCCGTGTCAAGCGGTTTTTCTACTTTTTTGCGGGATTTTCCGGCAAAGAAACGGCAGGAAAAATTACTTTCCGGATTCGCAGAACGGTAAGCAAAAAGCACACCGTCAGACATGCACATAAAAAGAATCCAGCGAAGCAGGATTCTCCGCCTGCGGCGGGTCGCGCAAGCGACATTCTTCCATTCCGCTGCAGTGCGATCCGCGCGGAGCATTTCTTATCGTATGGAAACGAAGTTTCCTATACGATAAGAAAGCAGGCGGATGCTCATTTTTAGGAACATCCGCCTGCTCTGTTTCTTCATTTGTAACAATAGACTGTTCGCAGCGTGCATTCTATTGTTTATAACTAATAGAAGGTTCGCGGAGCGCGCATTCTATTGTGTACGACACCGGCATTTTTGCAAGGTGTACTTTTTATTGTTGAATGGAACACCCGGGTCAGATTACTCCTCGCCGTTTTCTTCTGCTTCGGCTTCCTCGTCCAGTTCTTCGTCGATGTCCTCGTCCAGAATCGCTTCGTCTTCGGGAAGTTCTTCATCGGTTACATCTTCGTCAGTGGTTTCTTCCAGCAGCTCGTCATCCTCTTTGGATTTCTTTTCCGCTGCTGTAGCTTCTGCAGCAAGTCTCGCTTCCTCTTCTGCTCTGGCTGCGCGCTCTGCTTCCTCAGCGGCAATCATCGCATCCGTGTTTAACTTGACATCGCGGTAACGTTTCATACCGGTACCAGCAGGAATCAGCTTACCGATAATAACGTTTTCCTTCAGACCGATCAGCGGATCAACCTTACCCTTGATCGCTGCTTCTGTCAGAACCTTCGTGGTTTCCTGGAAGGATGCGGCAGACAGGAAGGAGTTGGTAGCCAGTGCTGCCTTGGTGATACCGAGCATTACCTGTTTGCCCTCAGCAGGCTTCTTGCCGGCTGCGATCAGCTCTTCGTTTAAGTCCTCGTAATCCAGAACGTCAACCATTGTGCCGGGCAGATATTCGGTATCGCCGCTTTCCTCGATGCGGATCTTCTTCAGCATCTGACGAACGATAACTTCGATATGCTTATCGGCGATATCAACACCCTGTAAACGGTATACACGCTGAACTTCACGAAGCATGTAATCCTGTACGGCACGGATTCCCTTGATCTTTAACAGATCGTGAGGGTTTACAGAACCCTCTGTCAGTTCATCACCGGCCTCTAATACCTGGCCGTCCATTACCTTAATACGGGAACCGTAAGGAATCAGGTAAGTCTTGCTCTCGCCGGTTTCCTTATTGGTAATGATAATTTCCCGCTTCTTCTTGGTATCCTTGATGACAGCAGTTCCGCCGAACTCTGCGATGATCGCAAGTCCCTTCGGCTTTCTGGCCTCGAACAGCTCCTCGACACGGGGAAGACCCTGTGTGATATCGTCACCTGCGACACCACCACTATGGAAGGTTCTCATCGTCAGCTGGGTACCGGGCTCACCGATAGACTGTGCAGCAATAATACCGACTGCTTCACCTACCTGTACCGCTTCACCGGTCGCCATGTTCGCGCCGTAGCACTTTGCACAGATACCGCTCTTGGAACGACAGGTCAGGATGGTACGGATCTTCACTTCCTCCACAGGCTCGCCCTTCTTATTGACACCTGTTTCCATAATCCGTTTTGCACGGCTGGGGGTGATCATGTGGTTGTGCACCACGATCATATTGCCGTCTTTATCATAAATGTCCTCGCAGGAATAGCTTCCTGTGATTCTGTCTTTCAAGCCTTCGATGGTTTCCTTGCCGTCCATGAACGCTTTTACAGACATGCCCGGAATCTTATCCTTGCCTTCTGCACAATCGATCTCACGGATGATCAGCTCCTGAGATACGTCCACCATTCGACGGGTCAGATAACCGGAGTCTGCAGTACGCAGAGCGGTATCGGACATACCTTTTCGTGCGCCATGCGCAGACATGAAGTATTCCAGTACATCAAGACCTTCACGGAAGTTGGACTTGATAGGCAGCTCGATTGTACGACCTGTTGTATCTGCCATCAGACCACGCATACCTGCCAGCTGTTTGATCTGCTGGTTGGAACCACGGGCACCGGAGTCCGCCATCATGAAGATGTTGTTGTATTTATCCAGACCGGACAGCAGTACATCGGTCAGCTCTTTATCGGTCTCGTGCCAGGTCTCTACGACTGCACGATAACGCTCTTCCTCAGTGATCAGACCACGGCGGAAGTTTCTGCCGATCTTATCTACAGTTTTCTGAGCCTCAGCCAGCATCTCTGCCTTCTGTGCAGGCACAGTCATATCGGAAATGGATACGGTCATAGCGGCTCTGGTAGAGTACTTATAACCGATAGCCTTAACGTCATCCAGTACTTCTGCGGTCTTGGATGCTCCGTGAGTGTTGATGACCTTCTCCAGGATCTGCTTCAGCTGCTTCTTACCTACATGGAAGTCTACCTCCAGCTTTAAGAGGTTTTCCGGCTGGGTACGGTCTACATAGCCCAGATCCTGAGGCAGGATTTCATTGAAGATGAAATCTGCCCAGTGTGGATTCTACGAATCCTGTTACGGTCTCGCCCTCTGCATTGACCTTGCTCATGCGGACATGGATGCGGGAATGCAGGGTGCAGGCTTTATTTTCATATGCAAGAATCGCTTCGTTTACACTCTTGAAGTACTTACCTTCACCGATAGAACCGGGACTTCCTGGGTCAGGTAATAAATACCAAGTACCATATCCTGGGAAGGTACGGCTACGGGTCCGCCATCGGAAGGCTTCAGTAAGTTGTTGGGAGACAGCAGCATGAAACGACACTCTGCCTGTGCCTCCTGAGAAAGAGGAAGGTGTACAGCCATCTGGTCTCCATCGAAGTCTGCGTTGAACGCAGTACATACAGGGGATGCAGTTTGATCGCCTTACCTTCTACAAGGATCGGCTCAAATGCCTGGATACCAAGTCTGTGCAGTGTCGGTGCACGGTTCAGCATAACAGGATGTTCCTTGATCACATCTTCCAGCACGTCCCATACCTGTGTATCCAGCTTTTCTACCAGCTTCTTCGCATTCTTGATGTTCTGGGTGATGCCTCTGCTTACCAACTCCTTCATAACAAAGGGCTTGAACAGTTCAATTGCCATTTCCTTGGGAAGACCACACTGATAAATTTTAAGTTCGGGACCTACGACGATAACGGAACGTCCTGAATAGTCTACACGCTTTCCTAACAGGTTCTGACGGAAACGTCCGGTCTTACCTTTTAACATGTCAGACAGAGACTTCAGTGCTCGGTTACCGGGGCCGGTAACAGGACGTCCGCGTCTGCCGTTATCGATCAGAGCGTCTACTGCTTCCTGCAACATTCTCTTTTCGTTACGTACGATAATATCGGGAGCACCAAGCTCTAACAGTCTCTTCAGACGGTTATTACGGTTGATGATCCTTCTGTACAGGTCATTTAAGTCAGACGTTGCAAAACGTCCGCCGTCCAGCTGTACCATCGGGACGCAGATCCGGAGGGATTACCGGTACGGCATCCAGAATCATCCATTCAGGGCGGTTGCCGGACTCACGGAACGCTTCTACAACTTCCAGACGCTTGATGATTCTCGCACGCTTCTGTCCGCTTGCATCCACCAGTTCATTTTTTCAGGTCAACCGCTTCGGTTTCCAGATCGATGGCCTGCAGCAGCTCCTTAATGGATTCTGCACCCATGCCGACACGGAAACGGTTGCCCCAGGTTTTTTCTTTGCATCCTGGTATTCTTTCTCGGAAAGAACCTGCTTGTATTCCAGATTGGTGTCTGCCCTTTGTCCAGTACGATATAGGAAGCAAAGTAAAGCACCTTCTCCAGTGAACACGGGGGACAGATCCAGGATCAGTCCCATCCGGCTCGGGATTCCCTTGAAATACCAGATATGGGAAACAGGTGCTGCCAGTTCGATATGTCCCATACGCTCTCTGCGAACGCTGGACTTGGTAACTTCTACGCCACAACGGTCGCAGATAACACCTTTATATCTGATCTTTTTATATTTGCCGCAGTGGCACTCCCAGTCCTTGCTGGGTCCGAAAATCCGCTCACAGAACAGACCGTCCCGTTCGGGCTTGAGTGTTCTGTAGTTGATCGTCTCAGGCTTTGTTACCTCGCCTCTGGGACCACTCCACGAATCTTCTCCGGGGACGCAAGTCCGATCTTGATCGCATCAAACGTCATCGGCTGATAAACTTCGTTTTTTGTTTCAGACATCTTGGCACTCCTTTACATATCTTCGATTCGGCTTACTCTTCGTCAAAAGATTCCTCAAATCCGTCCTCTGCAGATCATCTTCGGTGTAATCATCATCTGACGTTCACCAGTTCTTCGTTTCTCAGTCGAATTCCTGCTTCTGATAACCCATCTTGCCCAGATTTTCTTCTTCGTTGTAGTTGTAGCCGTATCTTGTCCGATCTCCTTCCATCTCATAGCGGTAATCCGTATCGCTGTAATCGACAGTTTCCATGATCTCAACTTCTGTATTATCCTCCCGCAGCACTCTGACATCCAGGCCGAGGGACTGCAGCTCTTTGAGCAGTACCTTGAAGGATTCCGGAATACCGGGTTCAGGGATGTTGTCGCCCTTGATGATCGCTTCGTAGGTCTTGACACGTCCTACTACGTCATCGGACTTCACAGTCAGGATCTCCTGCAGGGTGTAGGATGCACCGTATGCTTCCAGTGCCCAAACCTCCATCTCACCGAAACGCTGGCCACCGAACTGAGCTTTACCACCCAGCGGCTGCTGTGTTACCAGAGAGTAAGGGCCGGTAGAACGTGCATGGATCTTATCGTCTACCAGATGATGCAGTTTCAGGTAATGCATGTGACCGATGGTTACCATGCTGTCGAATTCTTCGCCGGTACGGCCGTCCCGAAGTCTTACCTTACCTTCCTGAGATCGGAACACCCTTCCAGAGCTTTCTGTGATCGCGGTTTTCATATAAGTAATCCAGAACTTCAGGCAGGAGCTCTTCGCCATGTTTCGCTTTGAACTCATCCCATTCCAGGTTTACATAATCGTTTGCCAGTTCCAGGGTATCCTGAATATCTTTTTCGTTTGCACCGTTGAAGATCGGGGTTGCTACATTAAAGCCGAGGGCTTTTGCAGCCAGAGAGAAGTGAATCTCCAATACCTGACCGATATTCATACGTGAAGGCACGCCCAGAGGATTCAATACGATGTCAAGAGGACGACCGTTGGGCAGATACGGCATATCCTCTACAGGAAGTACACGGGAAACGACACCCTTGTTACCATGACGACCTGCCATCTTATCGCCTACTGAGATCTTTCTCTTCTGTGCAATGTAGATACGGACTACCTGGTTTACTCCGGGAGACAGCTCATCGCCATTCTCTCTGGTATAATACCTTGGCATCTACAATAATACCATATTCACCATGCGGAACCTTCAGGAGGTATCACGCACTTCACGCGCCTTCTCACCAAAGATCGCACGAAGCAGTCTTTCTTCTGCTGTCAGTTCAGTCTCACCCTTGGGTGTAACCTTGCCAACTAGGATATCACCGGCGCGGACTTCCGCGCCAATACGGATAATACCACGCTCATCCAGATCCTTGAACGCTTCGTCGCCGACACCGGGAACGTCTCTTGTGATCTCTTCCGGTCCGAGCTTCGTATCACGTGCTTCTGCTTCATACTCTTCAATATGGATGGAGGTATAAACATCATCCATACCAGTCTCTCTCAACAGTACGGCGTCCTCGTAGTTGTAACCTTCCCAGGTCATGAACCCGATCAGAGGGTTCTTACCGAGTGCAGTTCGCCTTCGTCTGTCGAAGGACCGTCTGCAATCACTTGCCGGCTTCAACGTGGTTGCCTTAAACACGATCGGCTTCTGGTTGTAGCAGTTGGACTGGTTACTGCGGGAGAACTTGGTCAGGTGGTATTCATCTTCTCGTTCCGTCATCTGCCGTCATACGGATCACGATTGGAGCATACATAGTCGATGGTACCGGACTTCTTTGCAACAACGCAGACACCGGAGTCAACCGCTGTCTTTACTTCGATACCGGTACCGACCACAGGAGCCTCGGTGCTTAGAAGAGGCACAGCCTGACGCTGCATGTTGGAACCCATCAGCGCACGGTTCGCATCGTCGTTCTGCAGGAAAGGAATCAGTGCAGTCGCCACAGAGAATACCATCTGAGGGGATACGTCCATGTACTCGAAAACTGTCTTCGGATATTCGGTGTTTCATCCAGATAACGACCGGATACGTTGATTTTCTCTACGAAATGTCCCTCTGCATCGAGAGCTTCGTTCGCCTGTGCTACATGATAGTTATCTTCTTCGTCTGCTGTCATATATACAACTTCATTGTTACGCGCGGGTTTTCCGGATCGGTTTTGTCGATCTTACGATAAGGCGCTTCCATAAACCGTATTCATTAATCTTTGCATAGCTTGCAAGAGAGTTGATCAGACCGATGTTAGGACCTTCGGGTGTCTCGATAGGGCACATTCTTCCGTAATGGGAGTAATGTACATCTCGAACTTCGAATCCTGCACGATCACGGGACAGACCGCCCGGTCCCAGTGCGGACAGACGACGCTTGTGCGTCAGCTCGCCCAGCGGGTTGTTCTGATCCATGAACTGAGACAGCTGGGAAGATCCGAAGAATTCCTTACACTGCAGCCTGTTACGGGCTTGATGTTGATCAGAACCTGAGGAGAAATCTCCTCTGCATCATGAGTGGTCATACGCTCACGGACAACTCTTTCCAGTCTGGAAAGACCGATTCTGTACTGGTTCTGAAGCAGCTCGCCGACTGCACGGATACGACGGTTGCCCAGATGGTCGATGTCGTCTTCATTACCCAGACCGTACTCCAGATGCATGTTATAGTTAATGGAAGCCAGGATATCTTCCTTGGTGATATGCTTCGGAATCAGCTCATGTGATACATTCTTCTTCGGATTGCTTCTGCAAGTTCGCTTCAGGATCCTGAGAATACTCTTCCAGGATCTGTGCCAGTACCGGATAGTAAACCAGCTCTGTCATACCCAAATCCTTCTGGATCGCAATCTACATAGTTGGGTAAGATCTACCATCAGATTAGACAGTACTTTTTACAGTTCTCTTCTTCGGTCTGGATATATACGAAGGAACGGCGCTGTTCTGAATCAGGTCATCTGCCAGTTCTGCATGTTACAGTTGGTGCCTGCTTTGCAATGATCTCACCGGTTGTTGGATCTACTACATCTTCAGCCAGGATCATGTGACGGATACGGTTTCTTCAATGCTAATTTTTTATTGAATTTATAACGTCCTACTTTCTGCCAGATCATATCTTCTGGGATCAAAGAACATCGCGTTAATCAGGCTTTCTGCGCTCTCTCTACGCTCAGAGGCTCACCGGGACGGATCTTTCTTGTATAACTCTAACAGACCCTCCTGATAGTTCTCAGAAGTGTCTTTGGCAAAGCTGGCTTCGATCTTGGGCTCGTCGCCGAACACCTCGCGGATCTCAGTCATTGGTGCCAAGACCCAGGGCACGCAGCAGTACAGTGATCGGAACCTTTTTCTTGTTCTGGTCTACACGTACGTAAAATACGTCATTGGAATCAGTCTCATACTCCAGCCACGCGCCACGGTTCGGGATCACGGTACAGGAATACAGCTTTTTACCAATCTTATCATGTCCGATGCCGTAATAGATGCCGGGGGAACGCACCAACTGGCTGACAATTACACGCTCCGCGCCGTTGATTACGAACGTGCCGGTCTCGGTCATCAGCGGTAAATCGCCCATAAAGATCTCGTGTTCACTGATTTCTTCTTTTTCCTTATTATACAGACGTACCTTCACCTTGAGAGGAGCTGCATATGTCGCATCTCTTTCCTTGCACTTCTCAATAGAATATTTCACGTCTTCTTCACACAGCTCGAAGATCTACAAATTCCAGACTCAGATGTCCGCTGTAATCGGAAATCGGAGAAATATCGTCAAACACCTCTTTTAAACCTTCATCAAGGAACCACTTATAGGAATTCTTCTGAATTTCTATAAGGTTGGGCATTTCAATACTTCTTTCCGTCGTGCATAACTCATACGCATGTTCTTGCCGGTGGCAATTGGACGTATTCTGTTTTTTTCCATTGACACTTCACCCCGTTCTTATCATTGATTTCTTGAAACTATTACTTTTCGGTATCTAAGCAAGTAAATCCATTGCATAAAAATGGCATACTCTAACACAATAGTGCACACTACAATCTAACACAATCCATTCTGTCTGTCAACTGATATTTTTTTAAAAAAATCGCGAAAAGGAAAGGCGTCCGCATTCGCGAACGCCTTTGTGGTAAGATATGGTCTCAATTATTTCAGAGTAACCTTAGCGCCTTCAGCATCCAGCTTCTTCTGGATATCTTCAGCTTCTTCCTTGGAAACGCCTTCCTTAACAACCTTAGGAGCTCCGTCAACTACGTCTTTAGCTTCCTTCAGGCCCAGACCGGTTACTTCACGAACAACCTTGATAACCTTAACCTTGTCAGGGCGCCAACCTCGGTCAGCTCTACATCGAACTCAGTCTTCTCTTCTGCTGCTTCGCCGCCTGCTGCTGCTACAACAACGCCAGCTGCTGCAGATACGCCGAACTCCTCCTCGCAAGCCTTTACCAGATCGTTTAACTCTAATACGGTCATCTCTTTGATTGCTTCAATAAATTCCTGAGCGGATAATTTTGCCATTTTAATTTACCTCCGTTTTAAATTATTGTTTTGTCAGCCGCATCTGCGGCTCAGTTTCTTTTTCGAAAAAAAGATTATTCTGCAGCGGGTGCTTCTTCTGCAGGTGCTGCTTCGCAGTTTGCTGCGCCGCCTTTCTCTGCGATCTGATTCAGAACGCGAGCCATGTTGGTGATAGGAGACTGCATGCTGCCCAGCAATCTGGAAATAAGAGCTTCTCTTCCAGGGATCTTAGCGATCTCCATGATTCCTGCTGCATCGTATGCATTGCCTTCTACAACGCCGCCCTTGATCTCCAGCTTGTCAGCTGTCTTAGCGAAGTGAGCCAGCTCTCTTGCAGGAGCGGTTGCGTCAGTAGTAGAGATTGCGATTGCGCTGGGGCCTTCCAGATACGGAGCCAGAGCCTCGAAATCTGTTCCCTTGAACGCAAAGTTCATCATTGTGTTTTTGTACACCTTGTAAGTAACACCAGCTGCACGAAGCTGCTTACGAAGTGCGGTATCCTGCTCAACGGTCAGACCACGGTAGTCTACCAGAACAACAGACTGCGCATCTTTCACTGCTTCAGCGATCTCTGCTACTACAGGTGCTTTCAGTTCAACTTTTGCCATTTTCTTACCTCCTTTTAGATTCTTCTGCCGAATAAAAGAAGTTGTTCGTACAAAAAAACCTCTCTATCCAAAGACAGAGAGGGAAATTCATCGCATTTCTTTCACTCCTCGGCAGGCGCTTCTCCTTACACCGGTTATCCGGTACCTGCTGTCTTCGGCACGGTCTCAACGACCTTGTTTACATTAGCATAATAGGTAGGGGTTGTCAAGGCAGTTTTTTCTAATATTTTTATTACAGTTCCGCCATTTTATGAGCAAAAATGAGCCTTCTTGTAAGCAGATTTCAAGCTTTTGCAATGGCGCGGGTGAAATCTGCAGATTTCACGCTTGCAAAAATCTGCTTACGAAAAAGGAGCGCCATTTTATGAGCAAAAATGAGCTGCGAAGCAGCGGAGAGCGTCGAAGACGCGCTTTTGCGAATGGCGCGGGTGAACTGTAACCTCGTGGAGCGAGGGGGCAGATTTCACGCTTGCATGAAAATCTGCTTATAGGAAGGTACGAAGGGAGCGCCATGTTATGAGCAAAAAGAGCTGCGAAGCAGCGGAGAGCGTCGAAGACGCGCTTTTGCGAATGGCGCGGGTGAACTGTAACCTCCCTCCGGAAGCTTCCCGCGGTAAACTACTGTTTCACCGCATGTTCTTCGGCATCCACCCGTGGCTCCAGCAGCGGCACAGGTCCCAGCTGTCCAGGCTTGTTGTGTACATCGGTTCCTGTCTGTCGCGGTAGAGCTGGTAATTCCAGTAAAACGAGCCTGCTGTGTTGCAGTCGTCCCAGGTTTTTTAACTGCATCCGCGCAACCCTCCGGTAGACCTTTTTACGCCATGCTTCGTCTTTTTTCATAGGAAGATTTTCCATAGCGATCCGCCACGCGGTTACACAGGCACCATTCCCCCACCAGCACCGGCATATAGCGTCCCGCCCGCTGGATCTGGCGTTCGTAAAAGCGTAAAAGAAGCTGATACGGCAGCAGATTATGTAAATGCAGAAAGCTGTCCAGCATCCACAGATAAACGTGAACATCCAACATGACATTTTTCATACCGTTTTTTATGCAAAAAATCTTTCCAGCGGCTCAGCCGGAACCCGTCATGAAACACGATCAGCTTCTCCGGATCCATGACCGCCCGAAGCGTTTCATAGGCTTCTTTATAGAAGGTTTTCAGGAAACGCATGGGCACATGGCTGCTGCCGATTGCTTCTCCCTGATCGAGCGCCTGCTTCCGACTCGGCGCAAACAGATAGACCCGAAAGCTGATGGGCTCGTTAAGCACTTCGATGCCAAGCAACCCTTTCCGATGCCCGTAACGCTTCCCAGCCGTTCTAACACATATAATACATAAGCGACCTCTTTCGATTCCGGTGCCATTTGCAGACACCGGTGATGCCGCCGTTGTCATAGCTGTTCTGCCCGCCCGGCACGGTATGCAGATCGATCAGCACCTTTAACCCATACTTTTCCGCATAGTCCATCGCCTGATCGACATATTCGATGCAGCCGGAATATGGTTTTCTGTCCCCGAACACGAAATATGGAACCGGCAGGCGCACCGCGTTAATGCCGTGCGCAGCAATTTTAGCAAAATCCGCTTCTTCGATATAGGTATCCCTGTGTTTTTTCATCAGCGGACGCAGCTTTTTTTGCCGGAACCTTGCGGTTTAGCCAGACCTCGTCCTCCGCGCAGTTTTCCTCGAACAAAAACGGCTGCATCCATTTTTCCAGAACAAGCCAATTGCCAAGATTTACGCCAACGATTTTTTCCCGTTCCTCTGACATAGCCCTGCCTCCTGCGTCAGTTCTGACAGAAAATCTGCTCCTCCATAGCCGGCTTGTAGCAGCTCAGTGTCTTGCTGTCCAGATCGGTTCTATGCATGTCTACTGCGCTGATCTGGTGGTTGTCATAGGTTGTATAATAGTAAATCCCTTTGGAAGCGTTGCAGCAGGACGTGTAAATCGTGATCTCATACTTTCCCTCCGCCACCTCGCAGCAGCCTCTCTGCTGATCAACCGAGCCCAGGATGTGAAAAAACTGGCTGACGCTTTCTTTTTCAGAATCCCCGGAAACGGAATTGCATTTCACAAACGCCACGCGCGCAAATCTCGACTCCGAAGAGAGATCTCCCGGAAGCCCCATCGCACCCATACCCCTGCTGTAGCTTGTAAACGGAATCTGACCGGAAAATCTGTGCTCCGGCTGCTTCGGAGATAATCCTGCATAGTTATTTAACTGAAACATCTGCATCGGAAAGGGCGGGTTATTCGTCAAAACTCCTGCCGGATTGTCATAGACCTGCAGCCCGTCCTTCGTGCATTCCAGCGTTATCGCCCCACTTGCATCCGCAATGATCCAGTGCAGCTGTGCAGCAGGAAAATCTCCAAAGGGCGTTCCGACCAGATTCATCTTTGCAAGCAGTTTTCTGACCTCCTGCAGATTGGCACACTGTCCAAGCACCCATGGAATCAGCTCGTACTGCGCCACATTTTCTCGTCCTTCTTCCACTTTCTGATACACTGCGTTGCCGACAAAATTCAATCCTGCCATGCCGACACCCTTTTTCATTGACCGCATCATAGTACAGCGGATATCCATCCGCCACATGTGCCATACCGATCATCCCATAATGCGCATCGCATTTTCCCATATGGCAAAAATCCAACAGAAATTTACGCGGTGTTACCACAATCTCGTCTCCATAAGAAAATTCATAATCCAGCGTCCTACCGAAATAAAAGTCTTTTGTCTGATACGTTGCTGCTGTACACATAATTTTCTCATCCTTTCTTTGTCACAAATCCGTCCCCATCGATCGTTACGTCCGGAGAAATCTTTCTCATATAGGAAAGCACGCGCTCCTTTTCCGTCCCGTGCAGCATCGTTACGCTGCAGTCCTGCTGTCTGCCCGGAATAAACTGCAGGCTCTTAAAGCCATTTGCATCAAGCGTCAGCTTTACCAGACAGGTATCCTGTGCTTTGGAGTTAAACAGAAAGTTTCCAAGGCTGTACATCACCGGTGTGTCCTCACAGTAGCCGAACTGCTGCAGCACATGCGGATGATCTCCGATGATCAGATCCGCACCTGCATTCGAAATTTTGACCGCCTGATCCTTCTGTGCCCAATCCAGCTGATCCGTAGCTTCCGTTCCCCAATGAATATAAACGATCACATAGTCGCTGACCTGTTTGGCGTTTGCAACTACCTCTAACAGTTTGTCCACATTCCAACAGCGAAATACACCCGGACTGTTCTGCGTCGCTTCCTTTGTATCCGGATTCTCTGTCCGCTCGATCTGCGTTGCGGCAACAAATGCGATCTTCTGGTCATTTACAATAAAATAAACCGGCTGGATGGCTTCTTCCAGATTGCGCCCCGCGCCGACATAAGGCATTCCGATTCCATTTAAGGTATCCAGCGTATCCAACAGGGCGGTTTTTCCATAATCATAGGCATGGTTGTTTGCCAGAGACACAATATCCGCGCCCATATCCAGCAGATAAGAGGCATATTCCGGCCTGGCACGGAAGGTGAATTTCTTGTTTTCTGTCGGAGTTCCACGGTTGCTGTAGGGAAATTCGTTATTTACCATAAAAATATCCGCGCTGCGCATCACATCCAGCATTTCCTGCGAAATGCTGCCCTCAATGCCCCTGCCGCGCTGGTTCATTTTTACCTTGACCGCATAATGGTCGTCGAACAGAATGTCCCCCGCAAACACAATCGTCGTTTCATTCGGGCTTGCCGCCGTTTTTGCATAAATATTCTGCTGCCGACACAACGCCTCATCTGCAAGCAGTGCATCGTATTTCCCTACGGGCTTTGCCGACTGTGCACTCGCCAAAACGCTTTCCGCCGCCTGGACATCTTCCACAAGATTCGCCAGCTGGCTTTCCAGCTTCACCGCTACAAGCTGCGGGCTTCCAACAGCCCAGATCATGCTGCAGCCCAAAACTACGCTTCCGAGCGCAATCGTCAAAATCAGCGTAATCAGAAAAATATGGCTTCCATGTCTTTTTCTTCGTCTTTTCTCGATCATAGCTCCTCACTTTTCCTGTAAACATTTTACTGCAACAGCTGCCAGATCATGATTCCAATCCAGAATGCGCCATACAGTAAGATTCCGGGATTTCCAATCATGACCGCCGCTTTCTTTTTGCCTAAGGAAGCAACTTTCTCTTCCGGTGCGCAGCATACAAACTTTTTGCGGTTCAGCCACGTCAGAATCAGTCCGGCTCCTGCCATCATCAGAATCAGTGACGCATAAGAGCCGAAAATGAACATTCCGACAATTCCTGTTCCCCAGATCCCCAGAACCGTCAGATTCCTTTGTATTTAAAAATTTCGTCAGTGTTTCCATCGTATCCATATAGCCCGTCACCCGAAGCATCCATGTGCCGAGGGAAGAGCCGATAAAATTGATCGCCATATGGAGTCCGATGGTATATCGCAGTTTTCCGGTTTTTACATAAATAAATCCCAAAAAACAGACCGAGCAGGAACGCATAGGAAAACTGATTCAAATTTCCATGGAACAGTCCGAAAACAGTCCGGAGGCAAGCACCGCCGCAAGCTCTCCGTATTTTACAATCCGCTCCGTCAAAAAGCTTCCGAAACAGCAGTTCTTCTGCCGTCGGCGCGATCAAAACTGCAATAATAAACGTCACCCACGGATTCAGCTGCATCACCGTCGATACCGTGGATTATCAACGCCGGTTCCTTTTTACCATTCCGATCCCAAAGGTCAGCGCCGTCCCGATCAGGTTTCCTGCGTACATCAGACCGTAGCACATGAGAAATGCTATGATCCACTGTCCTGCGGTCAGTTTCTCTCCTTCGATCTTCTGAGCCGGAATCCTGCTGACCAGCCAGCCCATAAACGGCATGGAAATCCCATACATCGTCAGCATCAGTAAGATAAAGGAGCCGTTTGCATCCGCCATTACACCCGGCACGAATTTTTTACCGACCATCGCCGCCAGAAACTGTACAGCGTATATTACAATCGATCCTGCCAGATAAGCAAAACCAATTTTCGAAAAGTGTCTTCTGATTTCTTTTTCCATAATTCTCCCTCCGGGCATCTCCCGGACTTTTTCCTACAGTTATTCCCTTGTATCTAACATTGTGACCTGTTTTGGGTAGTTTGTCAACCACAGTGGGAGGAAGCAAAAACCAGGCGGCATGCTCCTGATCTGGACAGCATACCGCCTGGTTTTCTTCTATATTTTAAAAATGTTTCTGGATTTTTCCTCCCGCGGGAACGAGATTTCTACAGCTTTCGCACGTTGTACTTTTAGAATTTTACACACACTTTCTCACAAATTTTTTCCAGGGCTTGATCCCCATCAGGCACAGAAGCGTACCGCACAGTGCGGCGATGGTCCAGAACAGGATAACTAAGTTCCAGCCACTCTTATCCGCAATCCACGCAATCCCATAGCTGGAAATTGCGCTGCCCACATAGGTGCAGGAGTTTACCAGTCCGGAGATAAAACCGACACGGTTGAACTTTTTGAAGAACGGCGGAATCATACTGACCAGAATCATGTTGACGCCGTGCATGCATCCCGTAATCAGCGCAGACAGAAAAACGGACAACACTGCATTGCCGTTTGGCATCAGCCATAACAGAAACGCCGCAACAAAACCGGGAGCAAAGAATCGCCATCCCACAGCGCAATTCGTTGTGGATCAGCTTCCGATTGATCAGGGATGCGATCTGTGAACACATAATACCAAACAAAGGCAAAGCAATACCGGTCAGGATCGAAACAGAGCTTGCCAAATGAAAGGTTTCGGAAATATAGCTTGGCATCCAGGTCGTAATACCGTCACGCAAAATGCCCTGCATCATAATTGCAAGCATGATAATCGCAAGCATCGGCGCGGTTTTTTCCGGTAAGGGAATTGTTTTTTGCAAAGCAGATGTATTTTCTTCCAGGCTTGTGCCATTTTCCGTGCCCGCATCGCCACGGAGGCACCTGCAGCTGCCGACCTAAAGCTCCCTGCAGAACCCTTCTGCATTCTTTTTTCCGCAGAACCGATGGCTTTTATCCACGCAAATGCAAAGAGGACCGCACAGCCTGCACAGAGGAAAAAAAGGCTTCTCCAGCCTTTCCACACAATGCAGACAGGTGCAAACAGATAAAGGAAGATCGTGCCGGCAGAAGATCCCCAGCTGACCCAGACGCAGCTTTTCTTATAGGTATCCTGGTCAAGATAATCTGACAAAAGCCGGACCATCGGAGGCCACATCAGTGCCTGGGCAAAACCGTTGATACACCAGAAAACAAGCATCGCAGCCGGTCTTGAAAACAGTGGAACACAGACATTCATACCTGCAGAGACCATCAGTCCGATAAACATCAGATAGCGCGGCTTGATCCGATCTCCGAGCCATCCACTGATCAATTGTCCGATACCATAGGTCACGAAGCTTCCGGTTACCGCCATGGATGCTGACATTTTCGTGATTCCTTCTGAATTGACAATTTCCAGAAGCACTGTGCCGTAGTTGATCCGTGTAATGTAGCTGACAAAATATGCAGCAACACAAAATCCGATTAATATTCTTTCCGCCTGATGATTCTTTTGTTTCACTGCTTCTGTTCTCCTCTGATCATTTCTATTCCGTTTTCCTGATAGAGCTCCAGGATTTCTTTCCGCAGGCCGCTGTCCGTGACAAATGTTACGGCTTCGTTGACATCCGCAAGCTTTAGCAGCGCACTCTTTTCAAACTTGTCACTGTCCGCCAGAAAAACACTCCGATCCGCATGCTTCATCATCGCCCGCTGTAAATGGTACAGCTCTTGATCATAGTCCATTATGCCGTTCTGCAGAGAAATAGCGGATGGAAACAAAAAATGCTGTCTTTGCATGAAACTGTTCCAGCATTTGCAATGCCCACTGCCCGCAGAATGCATTTTCATCCCGGAGGTATGCCCCTGCACACAGATAGAGGGTAAATCCTTCTTTTTTCTTCAGTATCTCAAACACATGCAAGGAATAGGTAATCACTGTCAGCCGTTCAAACTCTTCTGCAAGCATTTTTGCAAACGCTATCGCAGTGCTTCCGGAATCCACCATCAGCACATCTCCTTCCCGGATCAGGCCTGCCGCATACCCGGAAAGCTCTTCCTTCTTCTGCGGATTTTCTTCTGTCCTTTCTTCCAGCCGGTGATATTGCTTTGCCACAGCTATGCCCACTGCACCGCCGTGTACCCGATGCAGACAATCCTGCCGTTCCAATTCCAGAAGATCTCTGCGGATCGTCTCAACTGACACACCAAACTGCTTTGTGAGTTCGTGAATCCGAACTGCTCCGTTCCTCCTGATCTGGCTTACGATCTGTTCCTGTCGTTCGATTGCAAGCATCCCTTTTCCTCCTGAAAGCTCAACCATGTTTCATTTCTTTTACAAGATCTTTACACATAATAACATATAAATCCACATAATACAACATTGTTCCTTGTTTTTCCACATCCTCTTTTCTGAAGGCGCAGACATGGACCGAAAAAAGTCCCAGAAGTCCTTTGCCGTAAAACAGCAATTTCATATGAAAAAACAGCAAAAAGCAGGCTAGCTGTTTTTCCTGTTTTCAGGTATGATGAAGAAAAAAAGAGCACGATTCTTTTTTTCATAAAAAGTAGAAAAGGAGAAATCACATGATCAGAGTAACTGTATGGAATGAGTTCCGCCATGAAAAACCTCCAAAGAGGTTGCAGCCATTTATCCGAACGGCCTGCATGCAACAATTGCCGAGTTTCTTGGCAAAAACGACGACATCGAATGTCGTCTGGCATGTCTGGATGATCCCGAGCACGGTCTGACCGACGACGTTCTGGACAACACCGACGTCCTGATCTGGTGGGGCCATATGGCTCACGATCAGGTATCCGATGCGGTTGTAGATAAGGTACAGGATCACGTCCTGCGCGGCATGGGTCTGATTGTCCTGCATTCCGGACATAATTCCAAGATCTTCAAGAGACTGATGGGAACCAGCTGCAGCTTAAAATGGCGTGACGGTGCCAGAGAACGTCTCTGGTGCGCAAATCCCGGTCATCCCATTGCACAGGGCCTTCCGGAGCACTTTGAACTGGACGTGGAAGAGATGTACGGCGAATTCTTCGATATTCCCGAACCTCTTGAAACCGTATTCATCGGCTGGTTCAACGGCGGCGAAGTATTTAGAAGCGGCGTAACCTTCCGGCGGGGTCTTGGTAATGTATTTTACTTCCAGCCCGGACACGAAGCCAACCCGACCTTCCATAACGAAAACATTCAGAAGGTCATCACCAACGCAGTTCGCTGGGCAGCACCTGCTACCAAAAAGCCCGAAATCTTCTGCCCTTGCGTAGAGCCGCTGGAGAATGTGTGAGTGATCTGATGGCTGATAAAATTGATGCCGGCTCCAGGAACGTATACTAGCCAAACGTTGAACAAACAATAGAATGCACGCTCTGCGAGCATTCTATTGCCATGAATAAAAAAGAATGTGCCTTGGCACATTCTCGCGCCGAGGCGCGGTTGCTTCGGCAACCATCTGCCCCTGCGCCGAGTGCGCATCCTCGCGGAGCGTTTTAATTTCATAGGACGCATTTTCCTATGAAACAATAGAATGCACGCTCTGCGAGCATTCTATTGTCTTAAAAAGTCCCATGTCTGAACCCGAAAAGGAACAGACATGGGACTTTTCTATTTTCATGCAGGTACCTGCAAAAGCGCTGACTGCAGCAACAACTGTACCGCCCGGCGCACTGCGAAAAAAAGACAGGTCTGCGAGCCGAAGCTCTGCAGAACCTGTCTTTTTATACGTAAGCTCACGTCACACGCAATACTCACATTTATTCCCTTTGGATTAGCAGTATTTAGCGGTAGAAACCTTCACGCCAGGGCCCATAGTGGTAGCCAGGGTGATGCTCTTTAAATACTGACCCTTCAGTGCGCTCGGTTTTGCTTTCATGATAGCATCCATCAGCGCTTTGTAGTTCTCAGCCAGAGCTTCTTCAGAGAAGGAAGCCTTACCAACCGGAACGTGGATGATGTTGGACTTGTCCAGTCTGTATTCGATCTTACCTGCTTTGATATCATTGATCGCTTTGGTTACATCCATGGTAACTGTTCCAGCCTTCGGGTTAGGCATCAGACCTTTCGGTCCAAGTACTTTACCCAGACGACCTACAACGCCCATCATGTCAGGGGTTGCAACTACAACATCGAAATCCAGCCAGCCTTCGTTCTGGATCTTAGGGATCAGCTCCTCGCCGCCAACATAGTCAGCGCCTGCTGCCTGAGCCTCATCGAGCTTAGCGCCCTTAGCGAATACCAGAACCTTAACGGTTTTACCAGTTCCGTTGGGCAGTACAACTGCACCACGGATCTGCTGCTCAGCGTGACGGCCGTCGCAGCCTGTTCTGATATGCACTTCTACAGTCTCATCGAATTTAGCTGTTGCGGTTTTCTTTACAAGGCCAATCGCTTCTGCAGGATCGTACTGTGTTGCGCGATCCACCAGTTTAGCGGCTTCGCCGTATTTCTTTCCATGTTTCATGTTCATTACCTCCATTGGTTGTTAACGTAATGCTTTCTACTCTGCATTACTCCCAGTTCTATTTACTCAGTCCTCTACAACAATACCCATGCTTCTTGCTGTGCCGGCGATCATGCTCATAGCAGATTCGATGCTTGCAGCATTCAGATCAGGCATCTTCAGCTCTGCGATTTCACGAACCTTGTCCTTGGAAATCGTAGCAACCTTTGTCTTGTTCGGAACTGCAGAAGCAGACTTCAGATTGCATGCCTTCTTCAGCAATACAGCAGCGGGCGGAGTCTTGGTAATGAAGCTGAAGCTTCTGTCCGCATAAACGGTAATTACAACAGGGATGATAACATCGCCCTTGTCAGCTGTTCTTGCATTGAACTGCTTTGTAAACTCTACAATGTTTACACCATGCTGTCCCAGTGCAGGACCAACCGGGGGAGCCGGTGTTGCCTTGCCAGCAGGGATCTGTAACTTAATGTAACCGGTAACTTTCTTTGCCATGTCAGGCACCTCCTAAATATATTGTGGTATGGCGCAGCGTTTTCTCCTGCTCCAGCGGCAGGACACTGCTTCCACTGCTCAACGGATCGCTCCACTGAACGTCTCTGTGACCGCGTCCTAAAACGCTTAATCTAATTTCCGAACCTCCGAGAAGCTGATCTCTACAGGGGTATCCCTGCCGAACAGTTCTACGTTAATGGTTACGGTCTGCTTGTTATAGTCGATCTTGTAAACAGCGCCGACAGTATCTTTCCATGCGCCGGCAACGACTACGATGGTATCTCCTTCTGCAAAATCGATGGAGACATTGTCCGATTTGATGCCCAGCGGCTTCATCTCGGCTTCAGACAGCGGAACAGGCTTGCTCCCCGGTCCAACGAATCCGGTCACACCTCTGGTGTTGCGGACAACATACCATGTGTCATCATTCATAATCATATTTACAAGAACGTATCCCGGAAACAGCTTCTTTTGAACGGTCTTTTTCGCACCGTTTTTCATCTCCACAACTTCCTGCATGGGGACGCGAACTTCCAGGATCTCATCTTCTAAATGCCGGTTCTCGATGGTTTTTTCCAGGTCAGCTTTGACCTTATTCTCATATCCGGAATAGGTATGGACTACATACCATTTTGCCTCTGCCATAAGAATCTCCTCACTTACATTGTCAAGAAATTGACACCGTACTGCGCTGCTACATCAATGAGCGAAATAATAATGCCCATAACAATAGAAACAAATACGACAGCAACGGACTGTTTTAACAGGGTATCCTTATCCGGCCAGATGATCTTCTTGAACTCGGCTTTGACACCGTCAAAGAATTTTACTTTGGGTGCCTTAGGCGTCTTGGACACTTTTTGTTCGTTTGACATACTCTGCAAACTCCTTTCAAAAGCAACGCGCCGCCGACAGCGGTCCCTCAGGACACATCACGGCAATTATTTTGTCTCTTTGTGCGTTGTGTGCTTCTTGCAGAATCTGCAGTATTTCTTGGTTTCCATTCTGTCAGGATGCGCCTTCTTATCCTTGGTTGTGTTATAGTTGCGCTGTTTGCATTCTGTACATGCCAGTGTGATTCTTGTACGCATTTTTCCACCTCCGTGCGTGCTCTTATTCTTCGCGCGCCTTCTTACGTCCTGCTGTAAAAAACTTCCGCCAGATCGCTCTGTCAACGACTTTTTACATCCGTCCGTCGCTCTGCGCGTCTCTCGTGCACTCCCTCAAAATCCCGTCAAACGGCGGTATGAGGTCGTCTGCCTGTCACTCCTTCTTGCCCGCGCCTTCTGAAAACTTTCAAAATTTGCGCACAAAAAAAAGACCTCAGATCTATCTTGCCTTTCGACTATACCATAGACTGAGGCCTTTCGTCAATACATTTTTACACGCATGAAGTTTACTGACGTGTCTTTCTGCAAGCAGATTTCTTTGATGCTCGCATGAAAATCTGCTTGCAGAAAGACACGAAGGAAGCGCCTCTCTATGAGCAAAAGAAGCGATGGCGCAGCCAGCGCGGCGAGCATCGAAGATGCGTTTTGCGAATGGCGCGGTAAACACAGGAAGGACTTATCGTGCCAGCTCCTCTTTTACCATGTCCAGTGCACTCCGGATAACTTTATCCATATCATAATATTTGTACTGTCCCAGGCGTCCGCCGAACAGGACATTTGCTTCCTTTTTCGCAAGCTCTGCATACTGTGCATAGAGTGCGCCGTTTTTCTCATCGTTGATCGGATAGTACGGTTCGTCACCCTTTTTCCAGGTCGCGGGATACTCTCTCGTGATGACGGTTCCTTCTCCGGTCTGGAACTCGAAATGCTTGTGCTCGATGATGCGGGTGTAAGGAACCTCGCGTTCCGTGTAGTTGACAACTGCGTTGCCCTGATAGTTATCCTCTTCCGGAAGCTCTTCGGTTTCAAACCGCAGGGAACGGTATTCGAGCGTCCCGAGGCGATAATGATAATACTCGTCGATCATACCGGTATAGAGCAGTCTGTCCCAGCTGTCCTGTTCGTCTGCAGTCCTGGCCGCATTGGCTGTCTGGTATTCCTGAAGGGAAACACCGGTCAGAACCGGAATGTCTTCCAACAGTTTCTAACAATCTGCGTATAACCACCCTCGGGGATTCCCTGAAAACGGTCATTAAAATAGTTGTTATCATAGGTAAACCGAAGTGGCAGGCGGCGGATAATAAACGCCGGAAGGTCTTTGCAGTCACGTCCCCACTGCTTCTCCGTATAGCCCTTTGACGAGCTTTTTCATAAACGTCGCGTCCCGCAAGCTGCAGTGCCTGCTCTTCCAGGTTCTGCGGCGTAATCCCGGCAAACTCTCCGGTCTGCTTTGCGATGATTTCCTTCGCCTCTTTCGGCGTCTTAATATTCCACATCCGGCTGAATGTGTTCATATTAAAAGGAAGGTTATAGAGTTCATCCCGATAAACTGCAACCGGAGAATTGACATAGTGGTTGAACCGGGCATACTGGTTTACATAATTCCAAACTTCTTCATCGGAAGTATGAAAAATATGGGCACCATACCGATGTACGTTGATGCCCATAACCTTTTCCGTATAAATATTCCCGGCAATATGATCTCTCTTCTCCACTACCAGAACCTTACGTCCCTGTTTGTGCATCTCATGTGCAAATACAGCGCCGAAGAGCCCAGCTCCTGCAATCAGATAATCATAGTGCATACTTTGTCTCCTGCTTTGTCAGCGATTATTTCGCTTTGTATTTTTTAATCTGCCCAAAGTCTTCCATCAGATCCATGACCTTGTCACGTCCTTCCTGGTTCAGCTTTACATATGCCTGCATGACACGGTTCTCCAGCAGCTGCTCGCTGATGGTGGTGTCTCTTTCCAAAGAGCTGAAGTCCACTGGATTTAAGTTCAGCTTATTGCACATTTTGATTACGGTACCATATGCCATGCCATCGATGCCTCTCTCCAGCGCCGTTACCAATGTGCTGTAAGGAATCTGCATATCCATCGCAAACTGTCTTACACTTCTGTACTGACTTAAAAATTTCCTTTTTCAGAATTTGTGCCTTCGTCATTTCTTCCTCCATTGTTGTTTCGTGTAAATCATCTTGTCATGAATTGACTTATGGGCTCACCGTTCTATTGTACTACAACGGCATCGCGTGTTGCAACACTCTTTCTCAAAATTATAAATTCCTTCTTAGAGAAAGAGAGCCCCCTTCTCTTATTCTTCCCTACAACTAATCGATATTTTACTGTAATTTCTTCGCTTTGTCAATTTTCTTTTGTAAATATATCATACAAAACCCAGACCATTTTTCTGTGCAAACTTACTATCCAGGGCAGGTTTAAAGTTTCTTTTATTCGTCTTCCACCAGCCGCATTCCGGCGGTTTCCGTCACTGGAAGCGAAAAGACGATCGACTTTGCCTTGCTTTCCAGCCCCGCCTTTTCCATGATCGCTTTCATAATTGCATTTTTGTCACAGTTCTTGACGACAATCAGGATCATCTCTTTTTCGGTTGCAAGGGAAAAGCCGAGGAACTGCTCCGCTTTCTGCATGCCGGTTCCCTTTGCATGAATGACCGTTCCGCCCGCCGCGTTCGCGCTGCGCGCCGCTTCCATGATATATTCCGTGTAGCCCTGATTCGCCACCACTACCAGAAGTTCATACTTTGTGTCCTTCAATGTGCTTTCCTCTCCTTTTTCAAATCCACGTCCTTCCGTCAGAAACTGCAGCTGCTTCTTGCCGCCGATGCTGCTGACGGGAATCACAAAGGCGATTCCGGTTCCGGGAATATCAATTTTCAGCCGCTTTTCCAGCCCGCTGCGGATTTCCTTCCATTCCCTGCCTGTCACGAACGCAAACTGGATTGCTTTTTCCGCCGCTTCCAGACCGAAGGAATCCAGCACCTCGCTCGTCGCCGTTCCCCTCCCAGCGTCACCATCGTCACAGTCACGCCGTATTCTTTATAATACGCCAGAAACCGGCGGTGAAAATTCCGGTCGCTGATCGTAACCATTAAATATAATTCGCTCATTTATCCTCACATTCCGCAGCGTTGCGCTGCGTATATTCTCTTCTGCAGCACGGCGCTCCTATATCCTCTGCTTCCTTCCTGCCTCTCCGTGCTGCCATCGCTGTAATACGCGCTCCCCGCGCGTATTACAGCTCGATGATTGCATCGTCATCCAGCAGGTCGAAGGCATAGGCAGGCGTAGGAACCGCTGCTGTCTTTTTTTCTTTTCTGCCAGTTTGGAATACAGCCCCATCACCTGAATCGTGATAAGCGGCGTCATCGCAACCATCGCAACTACGCCAAACGCATCCGTTACGATGTTACCGCCGAGCGCCACGCACGCCCCCTGTGCCAGTGGTAACAGAAATGCCGCCGTCATGGGGCCGGAAGCAACACCGCCGGAGTCAAATGCGATCGCCGTATAGATTTTCGGTACAAAAAACGAGATCACAAGGGCGATCGTATAGCCCGGAATTAGAATCCAGAGAATTGAAATGCCGGTCAGCACGCGGACCATCGCAATTCCGAGGGAGATCGCCACACCTGCGGAAAGCGCCGTACCCATTGCACGCGCCGAGATCGCACCGTCCGTGATTTCTTCAACCTGTTTGTTCAGGACATAAACGGCAGGCTCCGCTTTTACGATGAAGTAACCCATCACCATCGCAATCGGCACAATTACCCACGGATGGGAAAGCCCCGCCAACACCTGTCCCAGATAGTTGCCCGCCGGCATAAAGCCGACGTTTACGCCGGTCAAAAACAGCACCAGACCGATATAGGTATAAACCAGACCGATCAGGATTCTCGTCAGGTTTCTGCCCGAAAGCTTCAGGATCAATGCCTGGAACACTGCAAAAAACAGCACGATCGGAAGCAGGGACAGTGCGATTTCTTTCATATATGTAGGAAGCTCTACCGCAAACAGGTTCCACAACTGCTTTGAATCTGTGATTTCCGGGATTACAGGAGGCGTATACGCCGCGCTGTCCGGATTGTAAATCAACCCCAACATCATGACTGCCAGGATCGGACCGATCGAACACAGCGCAACCAGACCGAAGCTGTCATCCGCTGCATGGCGGTCGCTTCGCGTTGCAGAAATACCAACGCCCAGCGCCATAATAAACGGCACCGTCATCGGTCCCGTGGTCACACCGCCGGAATCGAACGCTACACTCAAAAATTCTTTGGGAACAAAAAACGCGAGAATAAAAATCACCGCATAGAAGCAGACAAGCAAAGGGGGCAGCGCGATGCTGAACAGCATACGGAGAAGCGCCACCACAAGAAACACACCGACTCCGCAGGCAACTGCGAGAATCAATGTCAGATTCGGAACAGCCGGAACCTGCTGTGCAAGCACCTGCAGATCCGGTTCAGATATTGTAATAATAAAGCCCAGCAAAAAAGACAGCGCCACAACGACCCACAGCTTTTTGGACTGTGTCATCGCCGTGCCGACCCGTTCTCCCATCGGGGACATTGCAAGCTCCGCGCCAAGCGTGAAAAACACGATTCCGGCGATCAGCAATATCCCTCCGATCAGAAAACACAGCAAAATACTCGGAGAAATCGGCGCAATCGTAAAGGATAGCAGCAGCACCAGCCCGATGATGGGCAGCACTGCCTGCAGCGCCTCCTTCAGCTTTTCTTTCAGTTTTTTCGGATTCCCAAACAGCCACCTAACCTTCCCTTTATTTCCGGGCAATGGAATGCTCACAGAGCGCGCATTCTATTTTATTCATGACAATAGAATGCTCTGAGCTCATTCTATTATTTCGTTCTGCTCATCTCCATCAGTTTGTTGCGCATGGTTGTTTCGATCTGTGTCAGCTCTGCTTCCGCTTCGCGGCGTTTGTTTCTGCCATCTTCCTGAATCTGCAGCACTTCATCCAGCGTGGAAATCAGAGTTTCGTTCGTCTGCTTTAACGTTTCAATATCTACGATACCGCGTTCAGACTCTTTTGCCGTCTCGACGGTTGCAAGCTTTAAGGTTTCCGCATTCTTTTTCAGCAGGGTATTGGTCATATCCGTCACTTCACGCTGTGCCTTGGCTGCCTGCGCGGAGTGCTCGACGCCAATCGCCAGCACCATCTGGCTCTTCCAGAGCGGAATCGTGTTGACCAGCGTGGACTGGATCTTTTCAGACATTGCAGTATCGTTGCTCTGGATCAGTCTGATCTGGGGCGCCATCTGCATGGAAATTGTCCGCGTCAGCTCCAGGTCGTAAATCTTTTTCTCAAAACGATTGCACAGCTCTGCCAGATCCTTCGCCTTCTGCGTGTCCTCCGGCAGTCCGCTTTCTTCTGCGCGTTTGATCAGTTCCGGAAGCTCCTGCTCCTTTACCTGCTGGATCTTTTCTTTTCCGGCAAGGATGTACATGGAAAGCTCTTTATAATAGGTAAGATTCAGCTGATACATCTGATCCAGCATTGCCGCATCCTTCAGCAGCTGAATCTGGTGTCCTTCCAGCACCTTACAAATTTTATCCACATTAACTTCTGCTTTGGCATATTTTGCTTTCATATTTGCGATCTTATTGCCGCCTTTTTTGAACAGTCCGAGGAAGCCCTTTTCCTCGTCACCATCCTCGATGCTCTTTAATTCGTTCACAACGGCGGTCAGCTCGTTGCCGATCTCGCCAAGATCCTTTGTCCGGACGTTGCCCAGAGCTGATTCTGAAAAATCTGCGATCTTCTTCTGGGAGCTTGCGCCATACTGCAGCACCATTTGGGAATTCGTGATGTCGATCTGCTTGACAAACGCATCCACCTGCTTCTGTTCCTGGGGAGTTAAAATCGCCTTTATTTTTTCTTTTTCATCAACCGGCTGCACCGCTTCTTCTTTTTCCACAACTGCCGGTTCTTCCTTTTCCTCTGCAAAAGGCTCCAGAGTCAGGGTCGGCGCAGGCGCTTCCTGCAGCATCTTTTCCATATCTTCGTTCATCGGTTACTCCTCCTGTTTTTCAAAATCACTCTTCATATACCCGTCCTGCGCCAGCACTGTTTTCAGCACCCTTGCATCTGCTGACGCTTCAAATGCCGCGTTCTGGTACAGATCATCCAGAAGCTTTTCAAACGCTTCGTTAATCGTATCCATCGTCTTTTCGATCTCTTCCTTAGCGGTGCGGATGTTCTCGCCCTCAACCCCGGCGCTGTCAAATTCTGCATAGGGATTCCACAAGCTTGACCGTCGTAGGAAGATAATACTCCATAAATCGCCGCATCTGGTCGCTCTTCTCCGGATGCTCCCGAAGCGTCTGAAAAATTCTTTTCAGCAGGTAATCCAGCTTGTAAAGCTTGTTGGAAATCACCTCTCCCGGGATCTGGATGTTTAACTCCCGAAGCCGCTCCATGTAGGCCTGACCGTCTTTTTCGATCTGCGCCTCTTTTGTCAGCGCTTCCTCACTGTGCGTCGCTGCACCATCAGCTGTCTGGTTCTGTCCGGCAGCCTTGCCATCTGCGCGGTTTGCTCCGCCAGCACTTTGCCCGGCGTCCGCTGTCAGCTCTTTGCGCTTTTTCTCCGCAAGTTGCTGTTCGTATTCTTCTTTTTCCTCGAGATACTGCTCCCATGTCTCGTCATCGATGACAAAAATATCGTTTTTCTCATCCATGTGTCCTTCCGGGAACATGCCACTCTCGATCATCGTCCGAATATCCCGTCCCAGCTTCTTTGGAGTCCATCCGGTTTTTTCAGAAAGCTCAGAAATTCGGATATACATTTCCTCCCCTGCAAGCTTCAGATATCGTTCTGCTCTTCCAAGCCGTTTGCAGAGTCCTCCGCCGCGTTTTAATACACCTCCGCAGGCTGCTGCCATAAGACCGAACAATATGGTCATCCCACCCAGAGACGCGCTGGAGGTTGCTGCCCAAATGATCGCCATGATCAGTGCGGTCAGTCCGAAAGTTCCAAGCCCGATCCCTCCGAATACGCTCAGTAAAACCCCACTGACTTTACCCTTTTTTACAAAAATCTGCGGCACGTTGATCGTGTTCTTATAAACGATCGTGCCGTCCGGGCGCTGATACTGCTTTGCCGTCGTATAACACTGCTTCTGCTCCATCTGTCGTCTGTAGGGCGACTGCGATGTGCTGTAGGAAGAAGCGATACTGCGCTTGGCGGATTTGTATTCCACGGTTTTGTCCGTTCGCTTATAAACCCGTTCGTGCGCCTGATTGACCTGCCAGCGCACCTCATCCAGCGCTCCGTTTACGGAATCATTGATGACATGGTTTAGTTGTCCGAAGTCACCTGAATTTACCGCATCCTGTACTGCATCCTTGATTCTGTCTCCAATTTCCGAAAAATCCTGTTTGTCGCTCATATCCTGCTCCAATCCATTCCGATTGCCCTAAATTCGCATCTGCTCTCAGGATATCATAAATCCGCCGCCTTGTAAAACATTGGCGGCGGATATGTGTATAAACTTTTTATTAAGATTCCAGTTTTCTTCAGGCTTCGGTCAAATTTTCCAGCATCCGGCAGATTCCGGCATCCAGCGCTTCCAGTTCTTTTTTCAGTCAGCCCGCTGCACATCTTTTTTTTCCGTTTCACGAAAGCAGCTGCAGACCTCTGCTGCCGTCTCCCTTCCCTCCTCTGTCAGAAAGATCTGGCACTCCCGACGCGACTGTGGATTGATACGCCGCTCCAGAAGCCCTTTTTCCGCCAGCCGGTCCAGCGTGCGCGAGAGCGTCGTCACATCGAGGTGACAGTTCTCTGCAATTTCCCGCTGACTGCAGCCGTCTTCTGTCAAAAGGTACATCAAAATCCGTGGCTGTCCCTGCCCGATCGTCAGCCCCAGCCGTAAATATTCCGGACGCATCAGTTCCCTGCGCCGGTTTTCCAGTCTGAAAATGTGCTCCTGCAGACTCTGTCTGATATCTTTTTCCATATATTCCCTCATTTCTGCGCACGTTTTTTGCGCATGTCGAGTTTGTGTCAAGTGCGCGCAGAGAAACTGCAACACGCAGCCGGCACCGTAGGCATTACTCCAGTTCAAACTGTCCGGTATACAGCTGATAGTAGCGGCCTTTTGCCCCAGCAGCTCCTCATGGTCTCCGCGCTCGATGATCGTGCCCTTTTCCAGCACAAGAATTGCCTTTGCGTTGCGCACCGTTGAAAGCCGATGTGCGATGACAAAAACGGTACGGTTTTCCATCAGGCGATCCATGCCTTTTTCGATCAGCCGCTCCGTTCTCGTGTCGATGGAGCTGGTGGCTTCATCCAGGATCAGCACCGGCGGCCGGGAAATTGCTGCCCGGGCAATCGCAAGCAGCTGTCTCTGTCCCTGGGATAGATTGCTGCCGTCGCTGTGCAGTATCGTGTCATACCCCTTGGGCAGACGACGGATAAAGGAGTCCGCATTCGCGATTTTCGCAGCCGCCCTGACCTCGTCCTCTGTTGCATTGAGCCGTCCGTAACGGATATTATCTGCGATCGTTCCGGTAAACAAATGGGTATCCTGAATCACCATCGACAGCGATTTTCTCAAGTCATCCTTTTTGATCCTGCGAATATCGATGCCATCGTAAGTGATCGTCCCGCTCTGGATTTCGTAAAAATCGGTTGATCAGGTTAATAATCGTTGTCTTTCCTGCGCCTGTCGAGCCGACAAAGGCGATCTTCTGTCCCGGCTTTGCAAACAGACTGATGCCATCCAATATTTTATGTTCTTCCGTATATCCGAATACAACCTGATGAAACCGCACATCACCCTGCAATAAAGTCAGGCTGTCTGCATCCTTCCAGGCAAAGCTTCCGGTATAGCCTTCTGCCCCCTTCAGGGAACCGTCCATCCTGACCTCAACCGGACAAAGGGTTACTGTTCCCTCGTCGATTTCCGGCTCCTGCTCCATCAGGTCAAAAATCCGCTCTGCACCGGAGAGAGCCGCCAGAAGAAAGTTGAACTGGTTTGTAAACTGATTTAAGGGCATCGCGCTCTGACGCACATAAACCAGATAAGAGGCAAGGGTTCCAAGATCCATGTGTCCGGTCAGTGCAAATATACCGCCTGCTGCCGCAGAAACTCCATAGTTGAAGTAGGACATGCTGACATTGACCGGAACCAGCATACCGGACCAGGTCAGGGCGTTGGTAGAGGCTTTGCGCAGCTTTTCGTTTCGCATTAAAAATTCTTCAAGATCCTGCTTTTCATGATTGAATACCTTCTCCACCTTCTGCCCCGCAGTCATTTCCTCCACAAAGCCGTTGACTGCAGCCAGCACCTCCTGCTGTGCGTTGAAATATTTTTTACTGCGTTTTCCATTGTACCAGATAAAAAATCCGCTCGCTGCTAAAAACAGTAATACGATCAGTGTCAGACGCGCACTCAAAACAAACAGCATGCTGAGGGTTCCTGTCAGTATCAAAAAGCTCTGGATCAGCATGGAAAACGTGCCGTTTAATGCTTCCTGTACTGTATCGACATCGTTTGTAAAACGGCTCATCAGCTCCCCGTGGGTGTGCGCATCAAAATAGGACAGCGGCAGCTTCTGAATATGGGCAAACAGATCTCTCCGGATTTCCGTCACTACCTGCTGGGATGTATGCACCATCAGCCGGTTATAGGCAAAGGTCGCGCACACACCGCACAAATACAGGATCCCCATCGCAAGCATCATCCGAATCAGTCCCGGAATATCCCCCGGGATCGCGTAATCATTGATGACCGGGCGGATAAGATAAGTGCCTGCAATGCTCACCCCACTGCTGATCGCTACCAAAACTGCAACTAAAAGCAGCAGCCACTTGTGATATCCAAGATATCTCAGCAGATTTTTCATGGCTTTTTTCGTATTTTTCGGGCGCTTATAGCCGACATATTTTGCCATTACAGAGCACCTCCTTCCTGTTGGGAATGATAAATTTCCTGATAAATCCGGTTCTCTGCAAGCAACTGCTCATGGGTGCCGACCGCGTTTATTTTTCCATCGTCCAAAATGACAATCTGATCGGCGCTGCGTACAGAAGAAATCCTTTGTGCGATAATAATTTTCGTCATCTCCGGAAGCTTTGCTTTTAAGCCTTCCCGGATCTTTGCTTCCGTTGCTGTGTCCACTGCGCTCGTCGAATCGTCCAAAATCAGTACCTTCGGTTGCTTTAAGATCGCGCGCGCAATGCAGAGCCGCTGCTTCTGTCCTCCGGACACGTTCACACCGCCCTGTCCAAGCTCTGTATCATAGCCGTTATCCAGCCGGTCGATAAATTCATCCACACAGGCGATCCGGCACGCCTCGTCGATTTCCTCCTGCGTCGCGTCCTCTTTGCCCCAGCGGAGATTATCCCGTACCGTCCCGGAAAACAGCGTATTTTTCTGCAGCACCATGGCGATCGCATCCCGCAGATGCTCCAGTGAATATTCCTGTACCGGCACGTCGTCTACATACACACAGCCCTTTGTCGCCTCGTACAGGCGCGGAATCAGCTGTACGAGAGTCGATTTTGCTGCACCAGTCTGCCCGATAATTCCAATCGTCTGTCCGGCTTCCAGATTCAGACAAATGTCCGAAAGCACATATTCCTCCGCGTTTTTGCTGTACTGAAAAAATACATGGTCGAAACGGATCGCGCCCTTTTTCACGCTGACCGGACGTGCCTTTTCCTCCGTGATCTCCACCTTTTCGTTCAAAACCTCGAGAATTCGGGTTCCGCTCGCCATCGAACGGGTCAGCATCATAAAAACGTTCGACAGCATCATCAGGGAGTTTAGGATCTGCAGCACATAGCTCAAAAAATCCGGTCAGCTCACCAACCTGCATAGTCCCGGTACGGATAGAGCTGCCGCCAAACCACAGGATCGCCAGGATCGTCCCATACATGACAAACTGCATTGCTGCCATATTCATAGAAGATAAGCCGAAGGCTTTTTCGGATTCTGTACGAAGGGCAAGATTTGCTTCATCGAACTTTGCCTGCTCGTAATTTTCTCTGACATAGGAACGGACGACGCGCACCGCCGTCAGATTTTCCTGCACAATGCGGTTGACCCGGTCGATGCCGGTCTGCATCTTTGTATACAAAGGTCCGACGTGACTGACTATCTCAAACAGCAAAAATCCTAACACCGGCAGCGCCACCAAAAAAACAAGTGCCAGACGCGCGTTGATCACAAACGCCGAGCCTGTAGCCATAAACAGCATAACCGGCGCACGACACAGCGGACGGATACCCGTTGAAACCGAATTCTGGATCACCGTCACGTCACTGGTCAGGCGGGTTACCAGCGATGACACCTGAAAATGATCGATATTGGAAAAGGAATAGCTCTGCAGCTTGCGGTACTCTGCTTCCCGCAGATTCGCCCCAAAGCCCTGACCGCACAGTGCGCAGAACCGTGCGCTGCAGATCCCCAGCACCAGTGCCAGCCCTGCACAGCCTATCATCACCAGTCCCTTATGCAGAATATAATCCTGATCCCCGTTTGCGATTCCGACATCCACCATGTCCGCCATAATCAGCGGAATGATCAGTTCGAAGATACATTCCACCGCAATGCAGGCCAGACTGATCCAGGCATATTTTTTGTATTGCTTCATATAAGAGAACAGTTCTTTCAGCATGATTGCTTTCCTCCGTGGTCAGACGAATTTTTGCGTGTGCAAAAAATGCGCCTACAATATTTGCATATGCAAATATTGTAGGCGCATCATTTCAGATTGTCAATTGGTATTCTTTCAACAATAGAATGCACGCTCTGCGAGCATTCTATTGTCATGAATAAAAGCCCCTGCACAGCACGCTGTTGAATGCGTGCCGACGCAGGGGCCCATTTTATGCCTGCTGTTTTCTCTCCCGTACCATGATCCGGATTTTGGAATCCGAAACGTACTGATAGTTTGCTTCCAGCGTATAATCAATTTCTATCGCAAGGCTTTTTTCTTCCTGCAGACAGACGACGCGGCTGGTGTCCAGTCCGATCATCATTACGCCGTAGGGTGTCTGGTAACGGGTCAGGTTCTCTTTTGCCCGCCTCAAAGTTCATCTGGACGTTGATGATGCCGCGTTTGGTCAGAGTCATTTCGTTTCCCCTGATTTTCATGACATTTTTGACCGGCTCGTCAAAGCCCTCATAATATTCGTCATACAATAAAAAAATGCTGCCATTACGCTCATAATATTCGCCCTGCTGTACCGTCTCGATGTCCTCTGCAGATTCGTTGTCCATCACCTGCAGACCGCGGACGGATATCACTACATCCTTTGTCATGCTCAATAATCCTCTATCTGTATTACTTTCGCGCCCAAAATGCCGTATTTGATAATCGAATTGGCAAAATGGACAAAATTTCTCCGCGCCGTCACTGACAAAAAACTCGTATTTATTTGTCCCAAGCTGCGGCGGAACCGGATTGAATAACCCTTTTTCCATCAAAAGCTCTTTTAATTCCCGCGCCGTCTCATACGCCGGGTTTACCAGTGTCACATGGTCGCCCATCACCTTTGCGACCGTTGAACGGATCAGCGGATAATGGGTGCAGCCAAGAATCAGAGTATCGATTCCGGTATCGATTAAGCTGCTTAAGTAACGTTTTGCAATCTCGTCCGTCACCGGATCCTGCCAGAGTCCTTCTTCCACCAGCGGCACAAACAGTGGGCACGCCTTGCCGGTTACCTGTACCTCCGGCCGAAGTTTACGGATATAAGTCGTATAAATATTGCTGCTGATGGTCCCTTCCGTCGCAATGACGCCGACCTGTCCGTTGCGGGTTACCTCCGCTGCAACCTTTGCGCCCGGCTTTACCACGCCGATGATTGGAATATCGATTTCCTTTCCAGATCATTCAGCGCATAGGCGCTCGCCGTATTGCAGGCGACAACAATTGCCTTGACCTGTTTGCTTTGCAAAAAACGGACAATCTGCCTGGAAAAGCGTGTCACCGTCTCCTTTGACTTGCTTCCATAGGGAACTCTCGCCGTATCTCCAAAATAGATCACCTTTTCATTGGGGATCTGACGCATGATCTCACGCATCACAGTCAGACCGCCCATGCCGGAATCAAATACGCCGATGGGCATTTCCAGCAGATTTTTATCCTGTACTGTTTTCATCTTTTTCTCCAAACCACTCTTCTATCTGATCGACGATTGCAAAGCGCACCGACACCTCCCCAGGCGCCGCAGTCAGAATCCGGCGGTAATCCCGCAGACAGTTCCCGCCCGCAGCTACAGCAGTTCGGTGGCTGTCATCCACCGCGTCAGCGCTTTGCACTGTCTCATACATTTCTTCCGTAAATGCATACTGTGGGTATATTATCCCCCATAACATCATAATTGTCAAAAATAAAATACCGGCGCGCGGTTTCTTCTGCATACTCTTTCTCCCTTCTCTGTTTCGAAAGAGCATACCCATCCGCGCGCCGGTTATACATCCGGTCAGCGTTTTGTCTTCCCGGACGCCGATGTAATCATCCGGATCACAGCCTTTTCCTGATTGTCAATATGGTTTTTGATCGCCTCTGCTCCAGTCTGTCTGTCGCGGTTGCGGATCGCCTCGTAGATCACGCGGTGCTCTGCGATCAGGCGTTTGTAGTTTGCCTCGTCCTTGACATATTCCAGGCGGTAGCGGTACATCTGCTGAGAAAGCTTGCTGATCATCTGCATCAGCCGCTCGTTTCCGCTCGCCTTTAAAATAATATCGTGCAGCTCCACGTCCGCCTGTGCAACCTGGTTGGCGTTGCCGCGCTTTGTTTCCAGTTCGAAGTTTTCGCACGCTTTTTTCAGTTCTGCAAGCTCATCTTCCGTGATGCGCTCGCATGCCAGCTCTACTGCCAGCGCGTCCAGCGCCCGGCGCACCTCCAAAACGTCCCGCAGGTTCTTTTCCGTGATCTGCGCCACCTCTGCGCCGCGTCTTGGAATCATCGTAACGAGCCCCTCCAGCTCCAGCTTGCGGATCGCCTCGCGGATCGGTGTCCGGGACACTCCGAGCTTATCCGCCAGATGAATTTCCATCAGGCGCTCCCCCGGCTTTAACTCACCGGTCAGAATACTCGTCCGAAGCGTATTGAACACCACGTCCCGCAGGGGCAGGTAATCATTTTCGTTATTTGCTTCAAATTCTTTCATCCTTCTCTCATTTCTGCGCACGCTTTTGCGCATACCGAGTTTGTGTCAAGTGCGCGCAGACACAAATCTCGAGATTGAAAATTTTATTTTCAATCTTCTCTCCCTCTGCCGTCGGCAAATCCTGTCAGGAACAGCTGTCTGGCAAGACCTGCCTCCCGCATCGCCTCATACGCCTCTTTTGCGTTCTGATCGTCTGTAAAAATACCAAATACGGTAGGGCCGCTGCCGCTCATCAGCGCATTGACCGCACCGTGCTCCTTTAAAATTCCTTTCATCTGCTCGATCACCGGATAGTGCTTGCAGGTAACCGTCTCAAGCACATTTCCCATCCGGTCTGTGATGCCGCAAAGGTCGCCTTTTTCGATGCTCGCAACCATTCCGTCGATGTCGGGATGATATTGCAGGCTGTCAGCGTGCAGATTTTCATAGACAAATTTCGTCGAAACATCCAGATCGGGCTTTGCGATCACAAGCTTCGCCTTCGGGACGTCCGGCAGCTTTGTCAGGATTTCTCCGATACCCTCCGAAAGCGCCGTGCCGCCCATCAGGCAGTACGGGATATCCGCGCCGAGCTTTACGCCGATTTTCTGTTTTTCTTCCAGGGAAAGTCCGAGAGAAAACAACGCATCCATCGCATGAATGGTCGCCGCTGCATCTGCGCTGCCGCCTGCCATGCCAGCCGCAATCGGAATCCGCTTCGTCAGCTTCACGCTCACGCCCTCTGAGATCTGATACAGCTCCTTCATCCGCGCTGCCGCCCGCCAGATCAGATTGCCCTGATCCGCCGGAAGCTCTTCTTTATCGGTAAAATCCGAATCTCATCCTCTGCCAGCTTTGTAAATTCCAAATCGTCATATAAATCGACGGTCTGCATGATCATCTTGACTTCATGGTATCCGTCCGGTCTGCGCCGCAGCACATCCAGCCCGAGATTGATTTTGGCATATGCCTTTATCCGAAAGGTATTCATTTTCAATTCAATCCTCATTTCCGTTGAAAAGGCAGGCGATCCGAAAAGCCGTCTGCCTCTGCATTTTGTATACACTGATTGTATTTAATTTTATACAATCTGCATCTCTTTGTCAACTGCATATCCCTTCACAATCAGGAGCTGATCGCCAGGATGGATTTCATCCTGCGTCAGATTGTTCATTTCGCGCATTCCATCCATCGGGACGTCGTACTTTTTACAGATATCCCAAAGCGTCTCGCCCTCGCCCGCCAGATACACTACAATGCCCGGCTGGTTCGCCTGCTTTTCCGGGTCGGGAGCACGCAGCAGGGCATCTGTCACGATCTCTTCCTCGCAGTCGGCGCAGATCAGCCCTTTGACGCACACAACTGCGCGAACTTCTGCTTCCTGCTCGTTTTGCGCCTGCACGGAAAGCTGTTCCAGCGACGCCTCGATCCTGCAGCTGCATGTATTTTTTACCGGCTCTGCGGTTTCCAGAAGCTCTTCAAACACAAGCTCGCCCTTTAGACAGCCGCACGGGACCTCTTCCTCCGCAGACTCATACAGAATCTGCACGTTTACCGTCCCTTTACAAGCACGCCGTCGGACTGCTTTTTTATTTCCTGCACGAACACTTCTCCAAAGCTTCCGCAGATCTGCTGAATCTGCGGCATGCCCGGCGAAATCGAAAACTGGTCGCTCACTCTCGTTTTTGCGGTATTTTTGACCAGAAGCCTCCGGTACTGCCCTTTTCCTCTCACGACGTCCGCCTGCTTCGTAACGCCGTAGAGATCCTCAATCATCGAAAGATTCGTTTCCTCGTAAATCCGAATATCCAGATCCAGTACCAGGTCGAGCAAAATCACGCGTTCTTCCCCGTCCTCGTCTGCCTTCGCTTCAATTTCCAGATGCCCGATGCTGCAGCCGATCTGCTCCAGCATCCCCTCGCGGACGCCCTGACACTCAATGGCAACGCTCACCGGCACAGTGGTTTCATACCATACCGCCTTTTTAGTCTCGCTTTCCTCTTCATAAAAGAAAAACAGTGAAAGCTCACCTGTCGCCTGCAGCTTTCCGTCCAGCACCCGGAACGCCATTTCCCGAATCTGGCAGGATTTCCACAGCAGCGCAAAATGTTCGGCATGCCGCCCGGCAACAGGAGGTCTTTTTTTACCCTCAGGATATCTTTTTTGCAACGATCAGATCCAGCGCCTGCAGGTCTTTTTTCTTTACTTCAATCTGCTCTGTGCCGTCCAGCCCCACCGCCACATCCAGCTGCTTCATCCGCTCCGTGAACAGGCGGATCTGCAAAAGTGCCTGCACCGAAAGCTTCCGGGAATTGATCATGCCGACACTTAAATCCTCCAAAATCGCCTGCGCCTGTACCTGATCCGTTCCCGACACGCTGCCCATCAGAATCTGTTCCTCAAGCGCAAGCCCCTCCATGCATGCCGGATGGTGCGTTTCCTCATCTGCGAGATAAAGCACCTTGAAATGCAGCACGCCCTTTACATGCACATGCCCGTCCGAGGCGCGCACCTCTTCCAGCTCGACGTGCCCCTGCTGCGTCACAACCTGATAAACATCCGGCTTTGCGTCCGCGATATTGACGTCGTCCTCGAGCGTAATCTGCGTCTGTTCCTCACATCCGATCTGATCCATATGTATGCTTTTTTTGAGAAATTCCATAAAAATACCTCCCGGGCACCTTCGCCTTTTCCAGACAACATGCTGTTCTATCTAACAGTATGCTGCCGTCAAAGACGATATGCACCCGGGAGGAGATTCTTTTTCAAATGATATCCGCGGATTGCTCCGTGCTTTGAACCCTGATATCGATCTTACCGTACGCAGCCGATTATTTCGTTGATATCCTCGATGCCCTGTTCTTTCATGAATGCTTCGATTCCGTCTGCGATTTCTGCCGTCGCATAAGGATTGATAAAGTTTGCCGCGCCGACGGAAACTGCCGTTGCGCCTGCCATCAGAAATTCCATCGCGTCCTCTGAGGTCATGATGCCGCCCATGCCGACGATGGGGATTTTGACCGCGTTTGCGCACTGCCATACCATCCGCACCGCAACCGGCTTGATTGCAGGGCCGGACATGCCGCCGGTCTTGTTGGCAAGGGCAAAGCTTCTGCGCCGGATGTCGATTTTCATACCGGTCAGCGTGTTAATCAGGGAAATCGCGTCCGCGCCGCCTGCCTCTGCGGCTTTTGCCATCTCCGTGATGTCTGTTACATTCGGGCTCAACTTCATCATAACGGGCTGCTTTGCAGCCTTTTTAATTCTGGATGTGATGTCGAATAATGCATCCGCTTTCTGTCCGAACGCGATGGCTCCTTCCTTGACATTCGGGCAGGAAACGTTGATTTCCATCATCGCTATGTCCGTGTCCGCCAGACGCTCTACGACTTCCAGATAATCCTCGACAGATTTGCCGCAGACATTGACGATGACCTTTGTATCAAACTGCTTTAAAAACGAGATCGCGCTCGATAAACACGTCGATGCCGGGATTCTGCAGACCGATTGCATTCAACGTGCCTCCGTAAACCTCTCCGACACGCGGTGTCGGGTTGCCCGGCCACGGCACGTTTGCAACGCCCTTTGTCACCACCGCACCCAGACGGTTCAAATCTACAAATTCACTGTATTCCATTCCGGAGCCAAAGGTCCCCGAGCCGGTCATGACCGGGTTCTGAAAGGTTACTCCTGCAATTGTTACCGCTGTATTCATCAGATTTCCACCTCCCGTGCTTCAAATACCGGTCCGTCGGTACAGATTCTTGCGTTGTTTACATGGGAATGCGCGTCCTTGTGGGTCGTTTTACAGACGCAGCCGAGACAGGCGCCCACACCGCATGCCATCCGTTCTTCCAGGGAAATATATGCCGGAATATCATGTTCGATCGCATACTGCCGAATCGCGCGCAGCATCGGCATCGGTCCACAGGCATAAATAATATCCGCTTCCAGTCCGTTTGCAGCTACCGCATCCATGACGTTTCCCTTTGTGCCAACGCTTCCGTCCTCGGTTGCCACATAGACAGCGCCGTTTTGTTCAAAATCTTCTTTCAAAAAGCATTGTGCGTTGCGATAACCCACAACGATCTGTTTTTCACAGGAAAGCTCTTTCGACAGCTGTAAAATCGGAGGAACGCCGATTCCGCCGCCAAACAGCATCGCCTTCGTGCCCGGCTTTGCCTTGTCCACCGAGAAACCATTTCCCAAAACGCCAAGCAGATACACACTGTCGCCTGTCTTAAGATTCGAAAATTCTGCCGTTCCCTTGCCTGCCACGCGATAAACCAGACGAAGCTGATTTTTTTCTTTATCGATTTCACAGATGCTGATCGGTCTGGGCAGGAGCGTGCTTTTATCCTTGGGGTAAACGCCTACGAACTGTCCGCACGCAGCATCCTGCGCAAGTTCTGTTTCCAGTCTCAAATCATAAATTCCGTCCGCCAGCTTTTCCTGACTGACTACCATTGCCTTTGTCTTTTTCTTCTGTGCCATAATTTTCTCCATTTTCACTTGGTTTACGGGCGCCTGCTGCACAAAAGCTGCCAGCTTTTATGCCCATAGTGCTTTTACGTGCCGGCGCAACCGGTTTTTACGCCTCAAAAATCACTTTGCCCTTACAGATCGTGTATTCCACTTTTCCTTTGAGCTTCTGGCCCAAAAACGGCGAGTTCTGGGATTTCGAATAAAAACGTTCCGGAACCCACTCTTTTGCAGGATCGAACAAAACCAGATCTGCCGGTCCGTTCTCTGCCAGATAGCCAGCGTCCAGGCGGTAAAGCTTTGCGGGGTTAATGGTCATGCAGGTCAGCAGCTGCATCATCGTAAGTTCCCCTGTATCGACGAGCACCTCATTGCCGAGCGCCAGGGACGTTTCCAATCCGATGATTCCGCTGGGCGCTTCCGTCAGGGGCTTCGCTTTTTCATAATCCGCATGCGGCGCATGGTCTGTCGCAATCAGGTCGATCGTTCCGTCCTGTAAACCGCGGATAATCGCCTGCCTGTCAGCTTCCGTGCGAAGCGGCGGGTTCATCTTCGCCATCGTACCGTGTTCCATCACGGCGTCCTCCGTCAGCGTGAAATGATGGGGTGTCGCCTCTGCGTGGATTTTCGTGCTCTTTTTCTTCGCCTGGCGGACAAGTTCGACCGCCTCCGCCGCGCTGATGTGCTGAATCACGATCTCCGCACCCGTTTCCAGCGCAATCGACAGATCGCGGCGCACCATGTCGATCTCCGCCTGCCTGTCCGAACCGCCGATGCCGAAATATTCGCTCGCCTTTCCGGCATTGACCCCATTGTTTTGAATATATGCCGGGTTTTCCTCATGGAAGCTGATGGGTTTGTGCACCCTTGCCGCTTCCTGCATCGCTTTTCTCGCAATTTTGGCATCCAACAGGGGCTTGCCGTCATCCGTAAAGCCGACCGCGCCAGCCTTTGCCAGCGCTTCCATATCCGTCAGCTCGTCCCCCTCCATGTCCATCGTCACGTTCGCGCAGGTATAGACATGGATGCCGGTCTTTGCGCCTTTTTCCAGAACATAGGAAAGCGTTTCCTCCTGATCGACATGGGGATTCGTATTCGCCATCAGCACAACACTCGTCACACCGCCAGCCGCCGCCGACACCGCGCCGGTCAGGATATCTTCCTTATATTCTGCACCCGGATCACGGAAATGCACATGGGTATCCACCAGCCCCGGCGCTGCAATCAGGCCATCCGCATTCAGGATGCGAAGCTCGTCCTCTTTTTCTTTTGTAATCTGTGCAGGGTTGATCGTTCCTGCCTCTGCGATTTTTGTAATCCTGTCCTCACCGATCAGGATATCCCGCAAGCCATCCGTCTGCGAAGCCGGATCGATCATGCGGCAATTTTGAACTAAAATCATGTCAGCCTCCGCTGTTGCAAAGCAGCCGCGTCCGACAGCTGCCAAATGTCTGTTGTATCCTCTGCATTTTACCATGTTCTTCAGTCAAACACCACTGTTTTGTCCTCAAACGGCGTTTTTTATTACAATATATGGATAGGATGGCGTTTCGCCAAGCTCCTTTGCCTGCTTCGGACCGATCAGGCTCGTATCCAGATAAATCATCTCTCCGCTTGCATACAAATCGTCCACTGTAATACTGTAGCCGCCGCTGTCCTGCTTTCCGTAGCCCACGCACAGGTACAGATAACCACTGTCCGCATACGTCATTTTAAACGATGCTTCTTTCTTTTCCGCCACAAGCTTTAACAGCTCCTCCGGCAGCCGCGCCTCGTCCACGACTGTAAATGCGAGGTTTGTTTTCTCCGGCTTTTCCTGTTTCCAGCTGCATCCTGTAAAAAGCAGTATCCCAGCGCATCCGAATATTCCCCCACCAGATCAGGCACAGGGTCCGAGCTATTTTTTTCATAATAAGACCGTCCTTTCGATCGATATCCTGTTTATTTCATATATATGAATACGACGTCAGGAGTATGTCGTAACAGTTCACTCGTGCCTTCCTGGCAGCAGATTTCGTGCTTGCAGGAAAATCTGCTGCCAGGAAGGCGCCATTTCATGAGCAAAAATGAGCTGCGAAGCAGCAAGAAGCATCGAAGATGCGTTTGCGAATGGCGCGAGTGAACTGGGCTCCCTCGCAGCAGGTTTCGTGCTTTTCATCTGCTGCCAGGAAGGCAAAGGGAGCGCCATTTCATGAGCAAAATGAGCTGCGAAGCAGCGGGGAAGCATCGAAGATGCGTTTTGCGACTGGCGCGAGTGAACTGTGGCTCCCTCGCAGCAGGTTTTCGTGCTTGCAGGAAAATCTGCTGCCAGGAAGGCACGAAGGGAGCGCCATTTCATGAGCAAAAATGAGCTGCGAAGCAGCGGGAAGCATCGAAGATGCGTTTTGCGCGAATGGCGCGAGTGAACTGTGGCTCCCTCGCAGCAGATTTCGTGCTTGCAGGAAAATCTGCTCCCGGGAAGGTACGAAGGGAGCGCCGTTTCATGAGCAAAAAATGAGCTGCGAAGCAGCGGAAAGCATCGAAGATGCGTTTTGCGAATGGCGCGGGTGAACTGTGGTTCCCTCGCAGCAGGTTTCGTGCTTGCAGGAAAATCTGCTGCCAGGAAGGCACGAAGGGAGCGCCATTTCATGAGCAAAAATGAGCTGCGAAGCAGCGGGAAGCATCGAAGATGCGTTTTGCGAATGGCGCGGGTGAACTGTGGCTCTCGCAGAACACCTGTACGCGCGTCTTGCTTTTGCAGCGGCACAGGTATACTGAAAATAAAGAAGGTAGCCGGCGCATCTGCGCCTGCAGAATGGAGAGTTTTATGATTCGCTTTATTATTACCGCGTTATTTGTCATTCTGTTTCTGATCCTCAGCATCCCGCTCCTGATCGCAGAATGGATCATCGGCAAATTCAATCCGCCGTTAAAGGATCGTTCCAGCCTTGCGATTGTCAACTGGGCGTTCCGCATGGTGCTGCGCCTGTCCGGCGTTTCCGTCACCTACATCGGAGAGGATCGCATTCCGAAGGATACCCCGGTTCTCTATGTCGGTAATCACCGCAGCTATTTCGATATCGTTATGACCTATGTCCGTGTACCCCGCACCACCGGTTATATTTCCAAGGTCGAATTTTTGAAGATTCCTCTGCTTTCCAATTGGATGAAAAACCTGCACTGCCTGTTCCTTGACCGCAGCGATCTCAAGGCTGGTATGAAGACGATTCTTGCAGCAATCGAGGAGATAAAAAACGGCGTGTCCATCTGCATTTTCCGGAAGGAACCCGCAATCGCACCGATGCTCCTCTGCTTGAGTTCCATGCCGGCAGCTTAAAAATCGCAGAAAAGGCTCAATGCCCGATCGTTCCGATGACGATCGCCAACGCAGAACAGATCTTCGAAGCCCATTCTCCCTGCATCCGCAAGACAAAGGTTATCATCGAATATGGAGAACCCATCGAAACAAAGAATCTCGACCGCACACAGCAGAAGGCTCTGACCTCCCAGGTTGTTGCACGTATTTCTGAAACCTATGAAAAGAACATGAAATTACTTTCTGGAGAAAATAAATGAACCGTACTGCATCTTCTACCTTGATGACAGAAGGATCGATCTGGAAAAAGATCGTCACCTTCGCATTTCCGCTTTTTCTCGGAAATCTGTTCCAGCAGCTTTATAATACCGCCGACTCCCTGATCGTCGGCAACTTTCTCGGCAGCGACGCACTCGCTGCCGTCAGTTCGTCCGGAAGTCTGATTTTTTTTGATGGTCGGATTTTTCAACGGTATCGCAATGGGCGCAGGTGTTGTAGTCGCCCGCTATTATGGGCACGACAGACCGACCGTCTGCAGCGTGCAATCCATACGGATGTTGCCTTCGGGATTGTCGCCGGTATTTTGCTGACGATCATCGGTCTGATCCTCGCACCGCAGATGCTGGTCTGGATGGGCACCCGGCAGACGTCCTGCCCAATTCCCTGTTATATTTCCGGATTTATTTTATGGGCTCGCTGGCGTTCGTCCTCTATAACGTTTTTGTCGGCATCCTGCAGTCCATCGGGGACAGCAGACATCCCCTCAACTACCTGATCCTTTCATCTATCGTCAATATCGTGCTCGATCTTTTGTTTGTCGGCGTACTCAAGCTCGGCGTTGGAAGTGCTGCACTCGCCACGATCATTTCCCAGTTTATCAGTGCCCTGCTGTGCCTGCGCCGCCTGCTGAGAAGTCCGGAGGAATATCGTCTGGTTCCGTCCCGCATCCGCTTCGACCCGATCATGTTAAAGCAGATCATTTCAAACGGTCTGCCCGCAGGTCTGCAAAACTCCATTATCGCCCTGGCAAATGTTGTTGTTCAGTCTAACATCAACAGCTTTGGAAAAATGGCAGTGGCTGGTTGTGGTGCCTATTCCAAGGTCGAGGGCTTCGGCTTTTTACCGATCACTTGTTTTTCTCTGGCACTGACCACTTTTATCAGCCAGAACCTAGGAGCCAAGCAATATGACCGTGCCAAAAGAGGCGCACGCTTCGGCATCCTCTGCTCCATCACCCTTGCGGAAATCGTCGGCATCTGTGTCTATTTCCTGTCCCCCTACCTGATTGCCGCATTCAACAGCGACCCTGAGGTCGTCGCTTACGGAACGCTGCAGGCGCATACGATTACACTGTTTTATTTCCTGCTGGCATTTTCCCACTGCATCGCAGGCATCATGCGGGGCGCAGGCAAGGCAACTGTACCGATGTTCGTCATGCTCTGCTGCTGGTGCATTATCCGTGTGACCTACATCACGATCGCTGTCCGCATTTTCCCTGTCATCAATACAATCTTCTGGGCTTATCCCCTGACATGGACCCTAAGCTCGATTCTGTTTTTCCTTTATTACCGCAAGGCGGACTGGATTCATGGGTTTGAAAAGAAATAATGTCGAAAAAAACAGGCGTAATTGCAACGCCTGTTTTTTTACGTTTCATTGACACACTATCGTTGGAACGATATAATATAGGCAAACAGCAAAACTATCGTTCTGGCGATATTTTTTAAAGGAGGTACTTCCCTGTCAGATAAGCTCACAATCTATCATGGTTCTTCGAAGATCATCGAGCGCCCTGATTTCGGAACCGGAAATCCACACAACGATTACGGTCTTGGTTTTTATTGCACGTTGAAAGCATGGAACTCGCCAAAGAATGGGCAGTTCCACAGAAACGGACGGCTTTTGCCAATCAATACCAGCTCAATCTGACCGGGCTTTCCACACTCTCCTGACCAGTGGAGACTACCATATTTTAAACTGGCTGTCTGTTCTGCTCGAAAATCGCAGGTTTCGGATTGACGGAGCGATCGCGCAACAGGCGAAAGCATATATTTCTGAAAACTTCTCTGTAGACTACAAACAGTATGACATCATCCGGGGCTACCGCGCCGACGACTCTTATTTTTCCTTTGCGAACGCGTTTTTAAATAATACAATCTCCGTTACGCAGCTGGAAAAAGCGATGGTTCTCGGAAAGCTCGGAGAACAAATTGTTCTGATATCCCAAAAAGCCTTTGCCTCCATCGAATTTGTAAATGCCATTCCTGCTCGAATGAAATCTATCTTCCCAAAAAGCTTGCCCGCGACACAGCTGCCCGAAAAGATTTCCAGCAGGAAAAGGCAAAGGGGCTCTATTCTCACAGAAAAATATATTCTCGACATTATGAGGGAAGGATGGAAAAACGATGACGAACGCTTACAGCGAATTGTACTTGGATGATGCGATGCACAATCTCGGCGACATGGTCGAATATGCCGTATGCGATCTTGGCTTTGACCCGGACACTTTTTTCGGATGGTTTATTTTCTCCGGTATCGCTGAAAAGTTCGAAAACGGAAATCCCAAATATCTGACCGGGATGTCCGGCTATGAACTGGCAGCAGCAGTGCTCAAAAGTATCAATATTCCTTTCGAAAACAGAGAGCCTTCCTACTCCGACGACAAAGGCCGGGAATATTGGGCAGGCTGGATTCTTGCCTACTATCAGTGGCACACTGGCAGACGCTTTGAAGATATCGTAAAAGACGGGCTTACACTTTCCACTGTGATGTCCATGTATATCCTCCATGAAGCTGATGAAAACAAATTCGTCGAGGCAGCAAACGAAATTCTCTCCAGAAACAAAGCCCGCAGAAAAAAACCAGACTGTATGAAATCCGAAAAGCACGCGGCTTTACCCAACAGCAGTTAAGCGACGCATCATCCGGCGTCACACTTCGCATGATTCAGCTCTATGAGCAACGGCAGAACGATATCAGCAAAGCGCAGGTGAATGTTGTAATCAGTCTTGCCAATGCGCTGGGCTGCCGCGTGGAAAGATCTGCTGGAATAGTCAAAGGATTAGAAGCTTCTTACGTGCTCGCCGATGTATAATTCTTCACTGCCTGATTCCACACCGCCCGTGCGATCAAAAAGAACACGACTGGTGCAGCGACGCCCCAGACCGCCATCGGAGCAGACAACTCGCCCATCAAAAACAGCCCCGGAAGTTCGTGATGACAAACACCGGCAACAGAAACGTTCCGATACGCTGCATCCACTTGCCGTAAATGAGCTGCGGCATGTTGTTGAAGTCCCACACTGCCGCCGTCAGATCCGCGATGCCGTTCGTTGCCGTCGTCCAGAACACCAGAAGATGCGGCAGCAAAAACAGGCTGTAGGTCAGGAAGCGCGCCGCAGATCAGGAAAAAAAGAGAAAGCCTGCGATCGAGCCGACCGTCACGGGAAGTCCTGCCCGATGCCAGCCGATCCCGATCATGACGATTCCCGCAGCCGCATCCGGCACAAGCAGCGACAGATCCAGTCGCTGCATTGTCACCAGAAACTGCGCCGCAACCGGTTTTACCAGATACATGTCGAGTTTTCCATCCCGAATCATCGTCGTCAATGACGTAAAGTTCGGATAATATAGCATGTAAACGCCGGTCAGCAGAATGTACACCCCAATGAACAATAAAATGTGATCCGGCGTCAGGACTCCGATTTTGATGCCCGCCCGGTAAACCACCGCCACATACAAAAGCTTGATCAACAACCAACCGGTTTCCACCAAAACGCCCGCTGCAAAGTTGGTCCGGTATTCCAGCTGCGCCATCAGGGACATTTTCAGAAATACGAACAGCAGTTTTCCATACCTTATAAATGTATTCAAAATACCAGTTTTCTTTTTCCATCCGTCAGCCTCCTACCGCAGCAAAGCGCTGCAGTCCTTTTTCCACATCATCTGCCCCAGTCCCCAGAAAAATGCGATCCACGCAAGCTGGCACAGCATTCCGGTGCCAATTGCTCCCATCGAAAGCTTTCCATTGATAATGTTGACCGGAAACTGCGTCGTATACCCGAACGGAAGCAGAGAGATCAGAAGCGCCGCCGTTTTTCCGAAAATATCCATGGGGAACACGCCGCCGCTGACAACAACCAGCACCACGCTGACTGTTCCGAACAGCAGATGCACGTCCGTCAGCCAGAAGCTCAACAACGCCACGCAGTAAAAGATAAAGAAATTCAGGATCACTGCCAGAACCAGCCCCACCAAAAACAGCACGATTCGAACCAAAGACAGTTTCAGTCCGAGAAATATGCTTGAAAATGCAACCAGTACAGACGTACAGATCAGCAGTAAAATCAGCTGCGGCATCTTTTCCCCGAGATAGCTGCAGAACCGGTAGCCGCAGTAGTTGACCGGGCGGATCAGATATTTATTCAGCCCGCCGTCCTTGATGTCCTCGTTGATCTGATATTCGAACCCGGTAATAACCAGCTTCGACACCAGCCCGGCAAGCAGCGTATACACGATAATTTCCGTATAGCTATAGCCCGTCATCGCTCCCGCATCCCCGTTGCCGTACAGATAATTCCACAAAAAGGTCTGAATGATGATTGGAAAAATCGTACTCAACAATGTCAGCACCATATTTGCCCGGTATTCCAGAGCGGTTTCCACTCCCATCTGATACACGCATCGATACAGCTTCATCCTGCCACCTCCCCGGTGAAAATTCTGGCAATGCTCTCTTCCAGCGGAACCTCCGTCACAGTAAAGTCATCCACCGGAAACAGGGAAAGCATCTGCGACGCCGTTTCCTTGATCCGCTCCTTCGGGATTTCCAGAACTGCCGTCAGATCTTTATTTTCCCGCACCCGCCCGAATATGGACAGCTTCCCGGTTTCTACCGGGCTGGAAAAAGAAAGGGTCAGCAGGCGTTTATCCCCATCCTGTGTTGATATCAGAAAGCGCGCGCCGTCGTAGACCAGCGTGCCGCTGTTAATAATGACTGCCCGGCTGCAAAGTGCTTCGATATCCCGCATATAATGACTCGTTAAAATGATCGTTGTTTTCGTCTGTTCGTTGTAATAGTGTAAAAAGTCACGGATTTTCTGCTGGGACACGATATCCAGACCGATCGTCGCTCATCTAAAACAGAATGGGGGCGGTGAATCAGCGCCGCCAGGATTTCCATCTTCATCCGTTCTCCGAGAGAAAGTCTGCGCACCTGAATATTCATCAGCTCCCGCACGCCAAGAAGCTCCGACAGCTCGTCCACGGTCTTTTTTTTGTATTCCCTGTCATCCACATCGTAAATGCATTTATTCAGATACAGACTGTCGCTGGCAGGCAGATCCCACCACAGCTGATTTTTCTGACCCATGACGATGGCAAAGCTTCGCTTGAACTCATTTTTCCGTTCCCAGGGCACAAAGCCATTCACCAGAACCTCCCGGATGTCGGATACAAAATACCGGACAGAAGCTTTAATGTCGTCGTCTTTCCTGCGCCGTTTGGTCCCAGCAGCGCCATCATTTCCCCTTTTTCCACGGAAAAAGAAACGTCCTTTACCGCTTCCTTTGTCAGCATCTGCCGGTGGAACAGGTTATTTAACGATCCCTGCAGCCCGCGCCCGCGCATGAGGAAAGAATTCCTTCCGCAGATATTGACCGAAATCATCTCTTCCATTGTTTTTCCTCATCTTCTCTATTATGGTTCACTCGCTGTCTCACTCCAGAAATTCCGCATGCCGGATCCACGCCTCGTAGCGCGCCATGACTTCCGGATAGCGGCTGACCGGCCTGGCTGCCATCCTCCAGCTCTATCATTTCCCTTCCAATCCGGCTGATCTGCCCGGGATTGACCAGAAAACTTTTGTGGACGCGTAAAAACGACCTGACGCGCAGCTTTTCCTCCCAGTATCCGAGCGTTTCCGACGTCAGGAACACCTTCTTTTCGCAGTGCACCCAGATCTCGTGCCGCATACTTTCCATACAGATTTCCTTCACTCCGGATTCTACCGTCGGACGAAGGGGCCTCCCGATGGCGGAAAGCTCCGCACCGCTGCCCGTGTGCCCTTGTTGTTTTTCACTTTGCTGCTGCCTTCTTCAAATCCTGTTCCAGCGCATCCCCGCACCACATGAAAAAGGCTTTGTCAGTGCATCAAACACTGCATCCGGGCTTGTCCGCCCAAAAAGGCGGGATATTCTTCCAACAGGCTGTCTACTTCCTCCGACAGGACATTTTCACAGCTGCCCGACCAGATCAGACAATCCAGAGCTTCCAACGCTTCCGCAGATTTTTCCGTGATCCGCACAAACTCTGTCTGTCTGTTTTTTTCCGCCCGGACTGGATCTTCTTCCGAAAACTGCCCCTGCAGGGAAAGCGCCTGCATCATGTATTCAATTTTTCCAGGGCTTCTTCGGCTCTCTCCGCACAATCCAACAAGCGGCATTTTTATCCTCCATCCCACAGAGATGTTCCTTGCTACTACCTTTCATCTTAGCAGACCCCGTTAAAAAAATCAATCCGCTATGCACCAATCGCAGTCCGTGCGCCCCAATGGTCGTGAGAGCGCTGCACTGGATTTTCCATTTTTTGATCTCGATATGAACAACGCAATCGGTGCATCCTGGGATGCAGGCTACCGGCTTGTTCGACACCGCACAGATGTACCGCAACGAAAGCGGCACTCTGGCGACGCGCTCAAGTTCAATCAGATTCCGCGCGATGAAATTTTTCTTATCAGTAAAGTGGATAATTCGAACCAGTGGTATCAGCCCATCGACAGCCTGCAGGAATCCCTGAAAAACTGCAGACCTCTATCTCGATTCCTTCTTAATTCACTGGCCCGGTCAGAATAAAGAACGGATGCTTTCCACCTGGCAGGCGATGGAACACGCCCCTCGAACAGGGACTTGTCAGAAGCATCGGCATCTGCAACTTCGAAGTCAGCCAGCTCGAATTTCTGTTGGACCACTGCAAAATTGCACCGATGATCAACCAGATCGAACACAATCCGCTGATGCACGATGAAGCGCTTCTGTCCTTCTGCAACAAACACAGCATCCAGGTCATCGCATGGGCTCCGCTCCTGCGCGGCAACTTCGGAACAGACACTATCCCGAAGCTCGCTGAAAAATACGGTAAAACCGAAGCGCAGATTTTGCTTCGCTGGAACATCCAGCAGGGAATCATCCCGATTCCGAAGTCCAAAAATCCCGGACGGCTCGCACAAAACATCGACGTGTTCGATTTTTTGCTGGAACCGGCAGACATCGAACTTCTAAATTCCATGAACGAAAACCGGCGTACCAGCCACGATCCGCTGACGTTTGATTTCTGAATGCTCGGCGCGCAGCGCGTCAGCGGCAACCCGCTTACATCCGATTTCCGACTGAATGGCGCAAGGGCGGCTCACAAAATTTTTTCTTGACAAATTTTAAAACCCTCTATATTATTATCAATGGTAATTATCAAAGATAATCATATAGAGGGATTTTTTATGACAATCGAACTCATCAAACGGCTGCTGGACGCCTGCTATGAGGCAAAGCGCATCCGCGATATGCTCCCGCCGCTGCCGGACGGCGTGACACCATCCTATATCCATTTTCTGGATGTCATCGAACAGATGGAAATAAACGGAACTTCCGTAAAAGTATCCGACATCAGCGATGCGCTGAACCTTCCGCGTCCCGGCGTGACGAGAACGGTAAAGGAGATGGAGCAAAAAGGCTATCTGACCAAAAGCCGTCCGAAGAGGATGCACGCATCCTGTACCTTTCATTACAGACGAAGGCAAAAAGCTCTCTGCCAAGTACAACGAACAGGTTTTTAACGCCCTGCTGCCCGATCTGGAGACCATCTCCGGCGAAGATGCGGAATGTACCATCCGTACCATTGAAATATTTTATCAAGTAATGTGTGAAAGGAGAAAACGACCTTTGACAAGTGATAAGACAGATTTTTACACAGGGAAATATTTTAAAAGAAACTGGTACCTTTTTATGATTCCGATTCTGGGCGCGCTGATATTTCAGGCGCCTACGGCGCGGTCGATCTGCTCGTCGTCGGCAGATTTGGCTCCACCGGGCTTTGCATTTTCCACTGGCAGCCAGGTGTTAAACCTCGTCACTTTTGTTGTGACACAGCCTGCAATGGGCGTCACAGTCCTGATCGCCCGTTATCTCGGGGAAAAGAACCCGAACAGATCGGCTCCGTCAACGGCGCGGGCGGTTGTATTCACACTGCTTTCTGTCTGCCTGCGCAGCGATGGTTTTCTTTTGCCCGCCCCATCTCTGTACTCATGCAGGCTCCTGCTGAAGCAGTCACTCCTGACCACAAGTTATGTTCGTATCTGCGGCAGCGGTATTTTTCTTCATCGTCCGCCTCACAACCGCTTCATGTCGGCGATTTTCCGCGGACTCTGGCGACAGCAAATCTCCGCTCACCGTCCTCGTCGCATGTATCGTCAACATCGTCGGCGACCTCGTTTTGGTTGCCGGTCTGCACATGGACGCAGCGGGCGCAGCATTTGCAACCGTATTTGCACAGGCGGTCAGCGTTGTCTTTTGCGG
>VOFC01001097.1_pt1 | contig 54251 bp, 90 predicted proteins | sample 5384161 | NCBI WGS metagenome assembly VOFC01 (sample SAMN12384722, study PRJNA508395) | human gut metagenome | isolation source: healthy gut B | host: Homo sapiens | reverse complement strand
CACCCAGAAAAATAAGGCGCAGCAGCCATGGTGCTCATCCTGTCGGCTGAATCTTCGCTGATTCTTCTGGCATATCTTTTAAAGCCAGGCAATATTCTCTAAATTCAAAATATAGGGAAAAAATAGGGAATTCTAAATTATATTTTTTTTTTAGAATGTTTTTAGAGCCCTATCCTTAGTTATTACTCACCATCATCTATATTTACTTTTTCTCTTCTTCAGTTGGTTCTGTTTCCTGTTCAGCATTCAGCCTACTTCTGCCATTATTTCAGGGTTTTCTTCAAAGTATTTTTAGCATTTTCTCTACCTTGTCCAATTCTTGTTCCGTCATAAGCAAAACCACTAACCACTCTTTTCAACTATGTCTAAGTTTACACCTAAATCTAGTATATTTCCAGATTTTGATATTCCTTTTCCATATATGATATCGAATTCAGCCTCTCTGAATGGAGGAGCAACTTTGTTCTTTACAACTTTTACTCTTACTCTGTTTCCAAATACCTCTCCATCTTGTTTTAAGTTTTCTGTTTTTCTTATGTCTAATCTAACAGAAGCATAGAATTTTAAAAGCTCTTCCACCTGAGTTGTTTCTGGATTTCCAAACATTATTCCAACTTTTTCTCTTAATTGGTTTATAAATACTATTGCAGTATTTGATTTATTTAATACACCAGCTAATTTGACCAACATGTGCATCTCCCATGTCTCCATCTATTTCAGCCTTTGGAACAAGTGCTGCAACAGAGTCTACTACTATAATATCTATGGCACCACTTCTAACAAGAGCCTCTGCTATTTCAAGTGCTTGCTCTCCTGTATCTGGTTGTGAAACTATCAAATTATCTATATCAACACCTAAGTGTTTTGCATAAACTGGATCTAATGCATGCTCAGCATCTATAAATGCTGCTTCTCCGCCTCTCTTTTGGCATTCTGCAATCATATGTAATGCAAGAGTTGTTTTTCCTGAAGATTCAGGTCCAAATATTTCTATTATTCTTCCCTTTGGAATTCCACCAATTCCTAAAAAGCAACGTCAAGGCTTAAAGCTCCTGTTGGTATAGATTCTACATTCATTGCTGTAAAATCTCCAAGCTTCATTACAGAGCCTTTTCCAAATTGTTTTTCTATTTGACCTAATGCTGATTCTAGTGCTTTTTTCTTTTCACTGTTTTCTAAACTCATAAATTTTTTCCTCCTAAATTTTGAAATAATAATGTTTTAGTTATCCCCCAACAACCATTAAACATATGTTTGCGTTTTCTATGTGACTATTATATATCAAATTTAAAATTTGTCAATAGTTTTTTTCAAACATTTGTTTTATTTTTAATAAAATATTTTAATCAATCTTTTTCTATTTTTTTAATATTGTTACTTTTTGATTATACCTTTTACCATTACTAGAATAATACCTTCAAAATAAATTTTTAAATTTTTTCTAGCAATATTTTCAAAATTTATCTTCTGTACCAGCCTTCTATTCCATAAAAAGTTGAATAATTGTTTGGCTCCACTGTTCCAACCATTGATTGTGTTGATATTGTTATATTTTTTGCTTCTATATAAACCTACAAAAGGAACATCTTCTTTATACAAACTATATATTTTTTTGATATATTTCTTTCAATTGTTTGTTTTCTTTAGTTATACTTGCATTATGCATTAATTCAGACATAGAATCACCACTATAATTTGATATATTTCCTGCAGAGAAATAGTACGTTAAATCTGGACTATAACTAGTATACACTCCAGTTAATAGTATTTGGTAGTTTCTATCGTCAACATATTTATTATATTTTTCGTTAGAAACTTTATCCAATTTAACATCTATTCCTATTTCTTCTAGTTGTTTTTCTATTAACTCTGCAACAGCAACGCGTGATTCGTTTGTTTTATCTACCGATATTTTTAGTCTTAAAGTTTTTTGTACGCCCTCCAATATTTTTCTTCCATCTGTTATTAATATAAGTCCAGCCTCCATCTTCTAGTACTTTCTTTGCTTTGTTCTGCATTATAACCAGAGCTTGCAGTGTTTTCGGTATATAAAAAAGTTGCCATAATCTAAAGGATAATCTGCTACTGAATTTTGATTATTGTATACTGATGAAACTATATTACTTTTGTCAATCGCATAGCTTATAGCCTGTCTTACTTCTTTAAACTGCATATTTCGTCCGCGCAATTAAAACTTAAAAAATCAAACTGTCTTCCCGGATATTCTGTCTTGTTAAATCCAATTGTACCAATGTACTCTTGGAAATTTGATTTGATGTGTTTATTAAGTCAATATTTCCTATTTTAAAACTGTTGTACACTTCACCCATAGATGAATATAAATTTATTTTTATATTGTCTAATTTTAATTCTGTTACTCCTGTAGTGCTCTTCCATTTATCAAACTTTGCAAGTGTTACATTATTACTACTAATATTTGTAATCTTGTATCTTCCTGTTCCAATTGGCATTTTACTGCTTGTAAAAAAATCTTCTCCATAATAATAATTGCTAGACATTATCGGAAAAATCAAATTATACTCAAAAAACGGAATATCACTGTCCAATGTTATTTTTAAAGTAGTTGCATCAATTACCTCAGTCTCTGCAATATGTGCCACATTATAGCTGTATACTGAGTTTCCCTTCTTTAGTAAATCTATTGTAAATGCTATATCTTTAGCAATAAAGGTGTATTATCATGCCATACAGCATTAGAAACAGTTTTTACAACATAAATTTTATCACCCGTTTTTGAACATTCCTTTGCAAGGCAAGGCTCCAATTGATAATCTTTTGTCAAATTAAAAAGTGGTTCATAAATAAGAGTATCAATATTAATAATGTCTTTATTTTGAGTAATTAATGGATTCATAGTATCGTAATTTGTAATTCCCATACGCAAATCTCGAATAATATTTTCTTCAACCACAGTGGTAGAATCTTGATTATTTTCTTCTTCTTTATTTTGATTATTATAAATTCTATAACCAGCATATGCTATAATTCCAACTGCAAATATTATAAAAATATACTTAAATATACTACTAACTTTCATTATTCGTAATCCTTTCTCCATGCTAATAATACATTAAAATAATGCCAATTTCAATACCTTTATTGTATTATTTTTTCTTAATGGAATTATTTTTAACAAAATAATTCCATATATAAAACACACAAAAAGGACATGTTTATTATCCATGCCCTATTATTTATCAACTTAAAAATACTCTATTTTCTAGACTCTACAATAAGCTTTATACCAGTTCTTTCTTCGCCTTCTACTTCCACTTCTGCAAATGCTGGTATACATATTAAATCGACACCTGCTGGAGCAACGAACCCTCTTGCAATAGCTACTGCCTTCACGGCTTGGTTTAATGCACCTGCACCAATTGCTTGCATCTCTGCCTTGTTAGATTCCTTTACCAACCCTGCTATAGCACCTGCTACTGAATTTGGATTTGATTTTGATGAGATTTTTAAAAACTTCCATTTTTATCCTCCTAATATTTTATTTTTTTGTATGTTTAAGTACAGTTATATTTATATAATATTTCGGAGTAATTGTCTATATATTTTTTTGGTATTTTTTTTTTACAGTTTTCATCGTGTTATTTTTGCATTTTTCGTCATTTATTTTCTTACAACTCTCATAATTTTCTCAACTCGACAGCTTTCGTCATTTATCTCGAAAATGCAACCATTTAACATGCAGTTACCATCTGCCAGTTTGTATTTTTTCTGGAAGCGTTGTTTCAAATCTCTTTAAAGATGCCGATACATCCATTCCTATTACAGATTTCTTTGGTCCAGTCATTCCTATATCTGTTATGTATCCTGTTCCTTTTTCTAATATTGTTTCATCTGCTGTTTGAACATGTGTATGTGTTCCAAACATAGCCGTTATTCTGCCATCTAAATAGTATCCCATTGCAATTTTTTTTTTCGGTTGTTGCTTCTGCATGAAAGTCCAAAATTATAATATCAGCCTTTCCTTTTGCAGCATTTAAAACATCATTCATCTTCAAAAATGGATTCTCAGATAATACATTCATATCTGTTCTACCAATTAAATTTACAACACATATTTTTTTTGCCTTTACAATCAAAAATTCCATATCCGTGTCCTGGAACATTTGGTGCATAGTTTGCAGGGCGCAAAAGTTTAGGATCATCAGCAAAAGAAAATATATCCTTTTTGCCCCAAGTATGGTTTCCCATTGTAATTGCATCAACCTTCATTTCTTTTAACTCATTAAATATTTTAGTTGTAATTCCCATTCCACCAGCCGAATTTTCTGCATTTACTATTACAAAATCAATCTTTTCTTGTTCTCTTATTTTAGGTAAAGTTTCTTTTTAATTTCTTTACTCCATTCTCTCCAACTAAATCTCCAATTGCTAAAACTCTCAATGTTATTTTCCTTTCTATTTTAAACTCATTCTCATTTTATCTGCTAACGTTAATTTAATCGGTTCTGGTTCTTCAACCTCAACTCTTTCATTCCTAATTACATTCATTGCATTAAAATGAGAAATTTTATCAAACTCATTTTGACCAACAATAGCTTTTATTTTATGTATAGCTGGCTCAATTTTGGTATATATTGAATTAGGTCTATGCACATCAGATCCTAAAAATGTACTAAATTATTTTCTAACATTTTCAACTATTACCTGTGCTTTCTTCCCATATTGCCCTATTATGCTTCCATAATTAGACTGCATTAACACACCTTGATTTGCTAATTGATATATAATTTCCGGCTCTTCTTGTGTAAATGTATACCTTTCTGGATGTGCAAGAACTGGAACGTAATTTGCAGAAAGAATTGAATACACAAAATCCTCAATATTAATTGGTTTAGCATTCATAGGAAACTCAAATAACACATATCTTGAACCATTTATTGTTGAAGCTTTGGCTTCTTTTATTAAGCTTATTATTTTATCAGTAAAATAAATTTCACTTCCTAAATACAAACTAAGACCAATCTTTTTTTCTTCTAATCCGTATTGAAGACCATTTAGCCAAGCTTTTCTATCAGCTTGGCTTACCTCATAATAATTTTCCATATAATGTGATGTAGATATAACTCCATCAAAACCGGCACTACTTGCTTCTTCAAGCATTTCTAAAGATTCCTTTAGTTCTCGTGCACCATCGTCAACTGCTGGAATTATATGAGAGTGAAAATCAATCATAATTTCTCATGTCCTTTTCTAATTATGCAAATTCAATTGAAAACAATTAACTTTAAAATTAAATATTATTCAACTTTAATCTCTCTTTGTATCATTTAAATTATTTTTTTCCTGTTGTAAATATTCATTTACTTGTCTTAAAATTTCTTGTGTTTTATTTGGAGCGATATTTTCAGCATCATTTTTTTTTTATGCTTATTCTCTAACTCTATATTATCTTCATTAACATTTTTAGATTCATTTTCAAAAAAAATCTTTTGATGATGTATTATAATTAGCTTCACGTTTTCCTCTTGTTGTAGTTAATTGTGAACCATAATAATAAGATTTTTCGTATTTTTTTGCATCAATAGGTACTTTATTTAAAACTACACCAGCAATTTTACCCCCAACATTTTTTTATGCTTTTTATAGTTTTTTTGTAAACTTGCTTTCTTAGTAAATTTATGTGCAGTAACAATTACAGTAGAATCAACAATTCTAGATAAAATTGCCGCATCAGTTACAAGCTCACAAGGTGGCGCATCAACTATTACAATATCACATTGTGATGAAAGTTTTTCTAATAATCTTTGCATTTGAGGTGTTATAAGTAACTCTGATGGATTTGGTGGGACATTCCCTGCTGAAATCACATATAATCCTTCAACCTCAGTTTTTTGAACGTATTTTTTTCCATGTCTGCTAAATCTGCATTCTTATCGTTTTCTGCTAGATAATTAGCAAGTCCTGGTCTAGGCGCTACTCCAAATATAGAATATTGTCTACCTTTTCTCATATCAGCATCTATTAAAATAACTTGCTTTCCAGCTTGTGCAAATGTAATTGCTAAATTTGAGGCAATCCAGCTTTTCCCTTCTCCTGGTAAAGTTGAAGTTATAAGCAATGTTTTCATTCTTTTTATTTACATTCATAAATTGAATATTAGTTCTCAAAGTTCTAAAAGTTTCTGATATAGGAGACTTTGGATTTCTAAAAGTTATTAATTCTTTTCTCATTATTTTCTCCCTCCCTTTTTTTGCTTTCAGAATTATCAAATGGAATTGATGCAAGAAGTGTTACTCCACATGTTTTTTCAATATCTTCTGGTTCTTTAATTGTTGTGTCCAACATATTATCAATCAAAACATATATTATAGAAACAACAATACCTATAAACGCAAATATAAGTACGTCCTTAGTATGATTTATATTTGATGGAGTATCACTTTGTTCAGCGGTATCAACTACGTGCACGTTATCTATGTTATAAATTTCTTTTACCTGCTCTGTAAATACATTAGCAACTTCATTTGCAATTTTTGCAGCTTTCTCTGGATCTGTATTAGTAACAGAAATTTTAATAACTTCTGAATCTGATACAACTTTTACAGTAATACTATTTTTTTAATCCTTGATCAGATATATCTAAGCCAAGGTTATTAATAACCTTTCTAACAACCTTATCACTAGTTGCAATTTCTCTATAGGTAGAAATAAGTTTTGAATTTAAGTTTACATCTGTCGCTGTAATCGATGTTGGTAACGTTGAGTCCTTTCCAGCAGCCAATACAAGTGTAGTCGATGAAGTATACTTAGGTGTAACAAAGCCTATCGTATATCCTATTCCTATTACTATGAATATTAATATAATTAAAACTATTTGTACTTTTCTGTGCCAAAATAGTGAAATTATTTGGCCTAAATCTAGTTCTTCCATTTTATCTCCTTTTTTTAAAATAATTATTAACACTAATTATTATATAAGAAATCCTCAATTGTTGCAATAGTTTTACATTATTTTATTTGAATTGAACGATATCTTATATAGCATATAGCACCAATAATACTTACAACAAAAATGGCAATTAATATATTTGATTCTCCTGTTTGAGGAATTTTGTTTATAGCTGTACTTCCATCTGCTTTATCTTTGTCTACCGGTGTTACAATTATTGTATTTTCCTCTTTCTTGTTATCATCATTATTTTTATCATCTGAATTTGAAGAATTACTTCCGCCATCTTGGTTATTGTTTTTATTATTGCCTTGACCATCATTTTTATTATCATCATCTTTGCTGTTGTTTTTTTTATCATCTTTATTTGTATCATCTTTATTTGTATCATTATCACCAGTATTATTGCTATCATTATTTCCTGCATTTTGTTCAATTGTAAAAGTAATAGTTTTCTCTAATACAACTGTCGAATCACCATCTGAAAAAGTTAGACCAGTTATTGCAACATCTGAAGTTTTAACAGTTATTCCTTCCTTTACACTTAAAGTTATTATTGCAACGTTTCCAGCTTTAGCATTAGTTGTTGTTGAAACAAATTTACCGGTTTGTGATTCATATGAAACAGATTCCCAGTTATCAGCTTGCTTTATTGTTATATTTTCAAATACATTTTTATCGTATTCAATTTTTCCTTCATATCCAAGAGTTCCATCACCCTGATAAGTATTTAAATTTAACTGTATTTCAATTTCTTTTTGTATCCTTATTTATTTTTGTACTGTTACAAGTTAGACCAATACTACATTGTAAACTTTCCGCATAGCATGCTGTAGCTACACTTAAAATAAAAATCATACTCAAAAAAAATAATAAATAATTTTTTCATCCTTCTATCCTTTCTTTACTTTTGTTGTGTAATTATTTTTATAAATCTCATTATATCTATAATGTTTATATATCCATCGTCATTTAAATCTGAAGCAAGAATCTGTAAATTATTTAAGTTTGAACTTCCAATTACATGTTTCTTTACTTTCATTAAATCCATAATATTGGTTTTTCCATCTCCTGATGGATCTGCCTTTACAACCACTGTATAATTCTTTTTTGATTTATTTTTAGTATATCACCAGTTCCAACAAGTTGATTGTTTTCAAGTAATCCTCCATTTCTCATAACATTTGCCTGAGTAACAGTTAAATTTTGTATGAATTTTGCAACTGTCGTATTAGTTAATACATTATTTATTTTTTCATCCTTTACCGTATAAACATCACTTATTTTTTCAGGTTCTTCTGGTTCTATTGATGGTTCATAATGAATAAATAGCGACATGTAAGTGTAATTTTCATTCTTCATTGTAAAAAGTTAAATCTTGTTTTTCTAATGCGGCTAATTTAATTATCATAAAGCTCATGTCATTTGCTATTTCATATGTTATGCCTGGTTCCATTTGAAAGCTCACACCATTCACGTAAATCTTACTATCTTTATTTTGCAAATCTCTAAATATTGATGTAAATACTATTTTTACATCTTCAGTTTCCAGTTTCTCAGTTATATTTAAGTTATAAGTCTGATTGTATATAGTAACTTTACTCAAATTTGTAATCGTATCAATTGGTGAAGAATCTATAATGTGGTTGGCATCCAAATATAAATATTTAATAACTTTATTATTATTTAATACTGATATATTTTGAATTTCGTTTTTTTATTTAAGTTTAAATTATACAATTTATTTAAACCTTCAATATTTTCTATATTATTAATTAGGTTATTGCTTGCACTCAATATTTCTAGATTTTTAAGCTTTTGTATTCCATTCAAATTAATTATCTGATTATAATTCAAATTAATCTTTTTTAAGGAACTATTGCTATTTATCTGTTCAATTGATGTAATTTTATTTCTACTAATGTCTAAGTTTTCTAAAGATTGTATTTTAGTTATTTCATTACAATTCACAATATTATTGCCCGAAATAGATAAATCTACAAGTTGGGTTAATTTTGATATTCCACTTATATCATCAATTTGATTATTATCTAAATATAGATACTTCAACTTTGTTAAATATGTTATATCTCCAATTCCATTTATTTTATTATTGCTCAAATTCAGATTCTGTAAATTGCTCATTTTATTTACAAATGCTGTATTTGAAATATTGTTACCACTCGCACTTATCTTTGTTAAGCTCGTAAAATTATTAAGTACACTCAAATCTTCAATTTCATTCCAGTCAAGATAAATCCACTCAATATTCTTTTCTTCAAAAAAGTTCCAATCCTTTTAAACTTTTTATATTCTTTCCAGCTAAATTTAATTGTTTTCCACTTGCAAGTGAATCTGATGTAATTTTGTCAATATCTGACATTAAAATATTATTCTTAGTGTTATCATTTTCAACTTTTTTTATTATTTCTAAAATAGCATTTTTTAAATTTTCATCCTCAAAGTAACTTGTTACGTCTTTATCTGTTTCTGCAAATACCTTGGTGCAAAATATAAAAAAAGTAAATAATATCATTAAAAATATTATTCTTTTTATTTTTTTCTGCATAAAAATCCCTTTCTTACATAACTCTACATTATCTCCTGTAAATTATATAAGAAAGAGAATAAAAGGTCAATAATTGTAACAAACATGTAATAAAGATGATACATATTAGTAATAGTCCATATGTTTTTTATTTCATTTTTTAATATTTTATAAAAAAGATCTTTTTAATTTCATTGGTATATAACTTTTTATTTTTATCTTCCAATATCCTTTGGGTGTTAAATAATTTTCAACAATATACTGATACCCTTTTTCATTTAAGTCTTTAAATATAGTATCTCTATTACTTTTTTCTTTCAACTGGGCAATTAAGATTATTATTATATTTTCTAGCATATTCTAATTTTGATTCTTCGCAAATTGCATTATCCTTGATATATTCATTAAATATTCTCTCTCCTTTTGCATTATTTATTAAGACTAAAGATATTCCTTTTTTATTTGCTAAATTAGGATGATATTTTTCCACTCCCCAAAAATCACCAATTGAAATATCTCCTACTCTATTGCAATTTGCATATTGACATTTATAACAGCTTTCCCTATATACTAATGCATTATAAAAAGCTTTATAATAGGGATCTAATTCATAATTTTTTATAAGTTTTTTTTTTTTTTTTCGAATTTATACAACAAATTTTGAGAATTAACATCATTTTTCACTTTATGACGAAAATCTACATATTGTAATTTTCCATATTTTTTTAGCCATTTAATATGTTCATCCAATAATTTTTGATTTGGAACTCCATGGCAAACAATATCTACAATATATAATTTTTCATAATCTTTACCTAAAAAAGTTCCTCAATCCGTCAGCCTGACAAGGAGTCCCAGAAAATAATACTTCTTTTCCTTGATTTAATTTTTCTCTTATCTCTCTAAAAATTGTACCTGTATAGCTTTGAACATACTTTGATTTTTGCATTTTATCAATTTTATCATTTTCATTAGAAATAATATGCATTGCTCTAATATCATTATCAAATATACAGCCACATACATATCCACCCTTTTCTTTTTTATTTTCTTAGCCAGTATTGAAAAAATACCTCCAGAGGACCCTTTCATAACCTCATTGAAGTTGTTATTATACGCTGCATATACTTTCATAACATTTGTATTTTTTTCTCTCATTCTATTGGCTGGGCAAACTTTAATGCACATATTACATTTATGCACTTTTCTTCATCAATTCTTGGAACAAGAAATCCCTCAATATTTTCTTCCATTTTAATTGCATTTTTGGGACAAATGTTTCTACATGCACCACACCCTGTACATCTTGAATATTCACAAATCATATCTTTATTCCTTTCATTTTAATGCTTTCGATAAATACTCTTTTGACCTTTCAATTTTTTTTTTAAAATTGGAACAATTTCAGTATATTCTATATCATTAATTTCTTTTATTTCATAATGAAGACCATTATTCATTAACCTATTTTCCAAATTAAATTCTTGTAATATCCCATATATTCTATTATTGTCAGAACCTTCTCCATCTTTTCTTTTTTTTGTAAAAGCATAAAAATTTTTATTAAAATTAATACTAAAAATAGTTCCATGAAAAAAGAATCTGTACATACATATTTTGCATGCCTTATTAACCATATAAATTCTTGTGGTCCAACATTAAATAAATATTCGTTTCCATCAATTATATCATTTGCTAATGTGTATATATAATAAACTTTGCAATTTTTTTCTTTTCCCCAATTTGTTAGCAAAATCTATATTCTCTTTTTTTATTTCCAAGAAAATAACATAAAATAAAATTTTCTTCTACCTCTTCTACTTTACTTTCAATTTTTTTTCCATTCATTTTCATCTAATAATAACGTAGGATCTACAACATGAGTTACTTCTCTTTTCAAAAGTTTTGACAATATTTCGCAGCCTTTTTTATCTCTACATGATAAAAAGTCAAATTTTTGAAGGTATTTCTTCATTTGCATTTGATATTTTTCAGATATCACATTTCCTCCTATGCTTGGTGCATATGAAACCTTTTTAACTTTTTTCTGGCACAAAACTAAGATAAAATGCATCAGAACGTATTTTTTTATATATGGGTTCCACATTTGATCACTTCCCACCATATATACATCATATCTAGGTAAGTCTTTTTTAACTCTTCCTCTGTATTATACAATTTATCTCCTAGTTTTATATAATTATTATAAAATTTTTTCAAAACTCTCTTTATGCTTTTTTATTAACTCACTATGTTTCATTTTAAATATCATTGTTTTTCTTTTTTTACTTAGTAAAAATCTTTTTTTATTCTATTATTTATTATACTTATTTTATTTTCTTTATTATCTTTAATAATATAATTAATAATCTCCGCATCATATCCACTGAGTTCTAAATACCTTTGTAAAGCATATGCCTGTAGCATGCTTCCACAATTATTAAATTTATGATATGTTATTATACCAATTTTATTATTTCCCATTCTTTATTCCTTTCAAAGTTTGAATACATTTTTTTATTAACAGTCCAACTATTTCTCTATTTATAATTATTATACAAACAGTTAAAACAATATTTATTAATATATTATATTTAATTTCAAAAATCAAAGCCATAGCCTCAATAATTAATATTAAATAAGAGATAATGTCTTTCCCATAATTTATATCTAGTTTAATATATTTTCTTGATTTTATTAGCCTCGTTACCCACACAACAATATATGAAAAAGTAGTAGCTATTGCAGCTCAATAGTTCCCATTAATGGTATCAATATAAAATTTAAAATTATATTTGTAGTAGCTCCAATTATAGTTGTTCTTGCATAAGCTTTAGAATCTTTAGTAGCAGAAAATACTGTTCCTATAAATCCTGATAAAGCTCCAAATACTATGGATAATAATAATATTGGCACACATCTCCAAGCCTCATAGAATTCATTTCCATATAAAAATCTTGCAAGTATCTTGGTTGTAATAATTAATATTGCTGTTCCCAATACCATTAATAAATTATACATTTTATATATTATAGAAAAAAACTGCTCTTTTTCCTTCTTTTTTTCATACTCTTTTACTGCTGATATCTGCCATGCCTGTGCAAATATATTTTGAACAACCATTAGTATTGTCGGTATTTTGTAAGACATCGAATAAATTCCGTTTTGAGCTACTCCACAAACCCATAACACAATATATTTATCTGCTGCACTATTTATCCACCATGCAATTGAATTAAAAAATCATTGGAATACTATATTTTTTCATATTCTTCTCAATGTTTTTATCTTTTGAATTTGATCTAAGTGTTTCTATTAAATTTATTTTAATACATGTATATATTATTGTGCATGTATAAGCTATTATACTCGACATAAAATAGCCAACAATTCCTAATCTTAAATATGTGAGAAATAAAATATTTAGTAGTACAATTATCACAACATTACTAATACTAACTTTTACTAAAATTAATACTTGATTATTTCCTTTTAAAAATTGGTTTAAAACGTCACTAATTACATAAACAGCAAAATATCCAATTGCCAATATCACATACGTCTTAGATAGACCCCAAAATACTGAACATATACCTAAAAATAAAAAATTATAATTCCTTTAAATGCTGTTTTTAATCCAACATTTAATATATCTGCTGTTTTATTACTCTTCTCTAAACAAAATCTAATAATTGCTTCACTTATGCATAATGTTAAAATTGGATATAACAAATTTATTGTAGTTTGAATTATATCAATACTTCCATATTCTGTTTGTGATAAAGTTCTTGAATAAAGTGGAACTAATAAAAAAGTTAACACTTTTGTTGCAAAATTACTTATTGATAGTAATCCAACATTAGTCATCAATTCTTTGTATTTTTTTTTCATTTTTGTTTCCTTTCTCATTAATATTACAAGAAAATATCATTGCCAATATAAAATATATATTTACATCTGTCCATTCAATATTTGTTTCAAAAAAAAACTTACTACTAGCATGCCTATAATAGCCGCCATAAACATCTTATTTTTGGATTACTAATATATTTATTGTTTTTTATTAGTGTGCTATAAAGCAAACCACTATATATAATAAAATTTAAACCACCATATATTACTAAAATATATAATGAAGAATTATGTACATTCATTACCTTAAATGACTGTATGTTATACTTTGAACCAAGTCCATATAAGAAATTCTCTTTACTATTATAAGCTTCTAATAATTCCGACCATATAGCTTCTCTTCCGCTATATAAAGACTTGTCCGAAAAAAGGAATTTTAAAATCAATACCTTGATTCCACATTCTTACATATAAGAATACAAAAGCAAGAGTACTTCCAAGTATTAAAGCAATAAATACATTATAGAATTTTTTGTTTTTCAATACACCATTATTACAGAATTTTACTATTATAAATACTATAAATCCTAAAAGAGCACCTCTCGATTCTGAATTCTGTATTACAATAATAGACCATATAGCTATAATTACTGATAATATTATCCCAACTATTTTTCTTATTTTTCTATCCTCTTTTTTCACCTTCAAGAAAGGTCATTGAAAAGGAAGCATCGCAAATGTGAGATATCCACATACATTTGTATTATAATACGTTTTTTTTGACAGCAAAAATAAAATATCTCCTATAGTAATAATAAAACATATTATATTTAGTAATTTATTATCAAATTTTATTATTTCAGTTAATAGCATAGCACATGCAAGAATTAAAAGAATTGCGACACTTCCCAAGCCAGTATTATTTATAATACTAGCAAGTAGAACACTAATTATTAAAATTAAAGAGACTATTAACGAAAAACGTTTTTGATTAAATATATTTTTTATTTCTAATATTACTAATACAATAGTCATGAAAAACACAACATATAGTGAATACCCACATAATCTATTGTATGCACTATAAGAACTATACATATATGAGAAAAAAAATTGTAGCTAATATAACCACCAAAAATTCTATTGAATTTATTAATCTTTTTATTTTAATCCCTCCATTTTTTCAGTATATATTTGTTCCAATGTTTTTACAGTATTGTCAATATCATACTCACAATTTTCAGTTTCAAATTTTATTCTTTCTATATCAGTGTTTTCAATTGTTTCTGCCCATTTTTCGATTCCATCCGACAAGTCTAAATACATAACATTTTCTGATATATCGGCTTCCTTAGGAACACTTGTACTAGCAATGCATTTTAACCCATTTGTTTGTGCCTCTATTAATACAATTCCAAGTCCTTCAAAAAGTGATGGAAAAACAAATAAGTCAAACACATTTATATATTCATTAACATTTCCCACATTTCCAAGAAATATAACTTTTTCTCCAAGATCTTTACAATCGTTTTGGATATTTGTAAATTTACTTCCATCTCCAATTAAAACCAATCTATAATTTTCATTCTTTTCAGCAATATTTCTAAAAGTCTCAATTAAAAATGTGTGGTTTTTTGAGTTTCGAATCTTCCAACATGTCCAATTACTATTTCATTATCTTCAATCCCTAGTTTTTTTCTAATTTCTTTTCTTTTTTTTCTTCATCAAATTTAAATTTTTTAATTCAATCCCGTTTTTACAATTATAAATTTTCTTCTACTTCTAAATAACGATTTTCCAGCTTCTTCTGAGCAAGCTAAAAAATACATTGGCGTTTCTATCTATTATAAATTTTGAAAAAGTATTGTACATTTCTTTTTATAATCGAACATTTATATTCAGATTTAGTATTGTGTGAATGCACAATTCTTAATTTAACATTTATTTTTTTAGCTACCATCAACGGTATTGCACTATTAAAATAAGTATGAGCATGTAACACATCTATTTGATATTTTTTATTATTTCCTCAATATTTTTTTTAAATTTTCTAATACCTATTTTCTTTAATGCAGGTGTTCTTATTATCTTTCCGCCGAGTTCTATAATTTCATCTTCATATCCATATTTTTTTCACCATAACATAAAAAATAAAATTGGAACTTTTCTCTATCAATATTTCTATAAACATTCATAAGAAAAGTTTCAGCTCCACACCTGTCCATGCCTGCTATAACATGTAATATATTAATTTTTTTCATTTTTAAAAACCTTTCTATGATATATATTCATAACACTCTTAGGTATTATCCCCGCAATAAATGGTTTAGTGGAATAAATTACTCTTTGGTAAAAAGTAATATTTAATTTCTTTAATTCGTTCCATTTCATCTTACATTCTATTTTTCTATCTTTTGTTTTTTTCTTTTTATAGTTATTTTTATCTAATCTGTAATCTATCAAAATATCTTCCATTATACATCCACTCATACCATTAGCATACATATTAATTACCATTGCATAGTCTTCGCATCTTCTATATAAAGGATATCCTCCAATCTTTTGAATATCACTCTTATTTATTATCATAGCTGGGTGTGCAAATGGATTTCCATATAAAATATTTTTTTATTTATTTCTCCTCTTCGACTCGATGTACCATAAATTCCACTCTCATCAAAATAATTAACTCTAGAAGATATAATTGAGTATTGTGAATGTTCTTTAATAAATTTTAATTGTTTATCTATTCTATCTATATGTGATATATCATCAGCATCCATTCTTATTATATACTTTCCTTTTGCATTCTCAATACCTTTGTTTAAAGATTTCTCAAGTCCCATATTCTTTTCATTATCTATTATTCTTATTCTATTGTCATTATAAGATTCAATTAATTGTTTTCTCCATTTTTCGTTCCATCATTGATAATTAGAAATTCAAAATTTTTATATGTTTGATTTAAAATACTGGTTACAGCCTCATTTAATTCTTTTTAAATTTGCATTATATACTGACATCAAAACGGTTACTTCAACATCATCCATTTTCCTTCTCCTCTAAAAAAATACTCAAATACTCTAACATTTTTATGCTATCTCTACTAATTTCTATACAATACGAATTATAATTTAATACCTTATTCTTATATTCATCATTTATTTTATTATTAACTTCATATAATATATAATTTTTATCATTTTGTAAGACTGTAGTACATATACCATAGTCTTTTTTTCTTCTACTGATTCTATTTTGTTATTATATATTGCACCAGATGATGAAACCACAACAATACTATCATTAGTATTATTTGAATTAATATTTAAATTATCAATATTAACTACATATATCCTTGCATCCTCTATTATATTTTTCTCTATTTTTACCTTTGCACCATTCTGAGTATATAACCTCATATTTATACCTGTTTTTTTCAATGTATTACCAATAATTTTGATATTATCATCTATCTGATATGATTTTATTTCTGAATTAAATATTTCATTTTCTTCAATGGTAATATTCTTTGATTTTCTCTGCATTGCAATCCCATTATACAATTTATTTCCTTTAATCATTACATTTTCTATAGATTGTGATGCATCCTCAGGTTCAATATCAATTGCAAGACCTGGAGCAGTTCCTTCTATATTCCAGATTTCATTATTATTAATAGTAACATTTTTTGCATGAATAATGCTAATTCCCTGTCTCCTACAATCATGTATATTACAATTTGATATAACCACATTGTCCGTAATATTTTCAGTATTAAAATATGACATCAGAAAAATTCCGTCACCCGTCATGTCAGTAATCTCTAAATTTTTACATGAATATTCTTACTTGAACGAATATCTATTCCAAATCCCCATTCGTGAGAAGATTGAATTGTTGAATAATCATGTTCATCTTTGTCACCTTTCAATGTTCCATTCATTATAGTAACATTCTCTACATTTGTTACAGAAATATTAGCATAATTCTTATAACCATTACGTTCCTGAATAATTGTAGAGCCATTTAAATCTAATGTAATATTTGATTTAAGTATTATGCCTTTAGGTTTATTTCCCTCATTTATGTTATTATTTTTTTCTTGTCCATCTACTATATATACACCATTTTGTAGTTTTATATATTCTATATTGTGCTTAAAAGCATATTCTATTGCAGCATTAATTCCTTTAGTATTCTTCTTTGGATTATCATTACTAAGACTTATTGCAAAATATTCATTATTTATTAAACCATCATTTCCAATTGGTTCTCCGTATTGTCTTAATTTAATATTCTCAATTACATCATCAAATAAATTTACATCAACAGAATATATTATTATTGTTATTAAGAAAATAGTTATTACTAAAAACACATGACGTTTTTTTTAACTTAATAAATCCGCATATATTTCATTCATCCTCTCTATTACTGATTCTATTGAATATTTTTTACTATCATTATGTTCCTCTTGTGATAATTCCTTGTAATTTTTCATATTAGAAATTATATCTATAACTTTCTGTTCCATTTCAGTTATATCTTTTTCAATAAAAATATTTTTTGAATTCATAGCTATCTCTCTGTGTCCTCTATTATCAGTTGCAACTATTGGAATTCCTTTGTACATTGCCTCCATTATATTTACAGGCAACCCTTCTCTTTTTACTTGATGCCATATATATATCAGTAATAGATAGTAATTCATTAATGTCATTTCTTTTTCCTAATAATTTTATAAACTCATTTAAATTATTTTCATCTATATATTCTTTATATCTCTCTTTTAGAGGTCCATTACCAATCAGTAGAAGTTTAATATTAGGATATGAATCTTTTAATCTTTCAATTATATGAATTAATAACATTTGATTTTTATTACTATTTAATTCTGCAACATAAGAAAAAACTATATCGTCACTTTTTATTTTTAAATTTTCTCTTATATCATTTTTTTCACTCTCTGTTAAACCTTTCTCTAGTCTTTTAGCATTCATTCCAACGCCATTAACATGTTCAATTTTTTTATATTTTTAAAATGTTTTTTGCAAATTTATAATCCTCATTCGTGATTGTTATTAAACAGTCTGTCCATCTAGAACATATTTTTTCTACTGGATAATATATAATCCAATTTTTTAATGGAGCCCCCTTATAAAAGTGAAATCCATGAGCAGTATACACAACTTTTGTACCTTTTTTTCTTGATGACTTAGCAGACAATCTTGCCACAACACTTCCCATTGAGTATGGCAATGAATTAAATCAAATTTTTCTACTTTCAACAATTTTTTTTAATTTACAAATTGCCTTAATATTTTTTAGTTAAACGGCTTTCTTTCTATTGGTAACTGTATAAAATTATCACAAAAATCTATTTTTTCATTTTCTTTTAATGTCCAATTTGCTGCAACATAAGTTGTGTATCCCTTATCTTTAAATAGTTTTAAGTATGGCGTATGAAAGTTTTTTAATATGTCCTGCAACAGAGGCAACAAATAACACTTTTTTCACACTAACTCCTCCTCATGAAATTTTATTGGTTTATATTTACCATTCTTTTCAATTGAAATATTTTCAACTATTTGATATTCAACTTTATCATTTATTCCAAAAACATTAACCAAATTCTGCTCTAACATATCACTATTAAAAATAATATTGTCAACAACAATATATAAAACTTTTCTGTTCTTGAATACATTTAATTGGTATTTTATAATCCCTGGAATACTACATAAATGAGTTGATAAAGAAACACAAGTTATAGGAATTCCATTCGAGTTAATCAAAATTTCACTTCCACGTCCCTCAAAAAGATTTTAATTTGTTAATACTTCCATTATTGTCATAAGACATACCAACAGCTAAATCTCCAATATCATATCGTATTAATGGAAATTTTTTTTATTATATAAATCCGTAATAACTAATCTTCCGATTTCACCCAATTTGGCTGGTTCATCTGAATCTATTTTCAATAATTCAAAATAGTAACTAGCTGTATTCAAGGTAAAGAAATCATCTCCATCAAAATTCATTGCTAAAAGTCCATGTTCTTCATTCGATATTCTGTTAACAACTTTACATTTAAACATTTTTTTTCAATTTTACTTTTGTCTCAGTTGTTAATTCATCTGAAGCAGTCACAATAACTTTTATATTGAACATAGATGAATTATCACCTTTTTTTCTAAGAAATTAACAAAATTTGTCAAAGCAGAAGCATATCCAAGAATACACTTTATTTTTTATCTTTCTTTAATAAATTTCTTAATTCTTCCATAGCTGCATTGTCAAATTTATTCGTATCTACTAATATAAAATTTTGTGCATATATTCTCAATTTAGACATTTTATATAAATTAACCCATGAACGAATAAAAATGTATCTATCTCCTAATTCCCAACCAATTTTTTTATTAAAAAAAATTAAATCAGCTTTCGTTCTATTTCTTTTTTCTTCATTTTGTGGTATCTTAAGTGGTGTCCCAGTAGAGCCACTAGTACACGTCCAGTGAATTTTTTTTATCATCTAACCCTTCAACAATAATATTATTATATTCACGTTTTAAAACCGATTTATTAACAACAGGAAAATCTTTTAGTTCTTCATAATTACCTTTTGCATAAAAACTTGTATTATCCTTAGCGTATTTTAGTATATTTTTTAATTGCTTGTCATTCGATTCCCCATTCGATATAATTCTATTAATTTCATTATAATTTTTTTTTTAACTTTATTTCCAGTTAAAAAATCCAGCATCAAAAAGCTATCTTTCTTAGACTAATTGCCATTTTTTTTCCTCTTACTTATTATTTTTTATTTCATTGTATTTCATCATATAAATATTCTCTTCATACTCTCCTATTTGCTTCCTGTTCTCAATATGATTTAATGAATTTATTATCATTTTAGGAAAATTTACTCCAGCCTCATATGCGTGTGGATATCCTCCTCCAAATCTAGGATTAATTTCAGAAAATAATACTCATCTCCAATTTTGAAAATATCTATATCAATCATATATTCATACCCTATTTTTTCAACTAACGAGATAATTAAACTAAATAATTTGTTATCTTTAAAAGATCTTGACTTATCTGTTTCCCCAGCTCTCATTTTTTTTATCTTTTCTTTAGTAAATATGGATACGACCTTTTTTTGATATTGGATCTACGTATACATCTGCACCTATTTCTTGTCCATTCAAAAATTCTTGTATTATCAAGTCGTCATACAATTCAAATAATAAGTCAAGTTCCTTTTTACATGTGACTTTTGAAATATTTAAACTTGCACTACCTCTTACAGGTTTAACAAATACAGGAAAATCTATAATTTTCTTTTCTAAATCTTGATAAAAATCCTTCTTTATTAATATATGTTTTTTTGCTGTTTTAAATCCATTACTGATTAAATATTTATACATTTCATATTTATTAAAAGCCAATTCTACTGCCTCATATTTTGATACTATTGGTATAACACCAATCTCTAAAAATCTATCTTTATTTTTAGCAATCAAAGATAATTCTGGATCAATTAATGAAAATACAGCACTAACCTTTTCTTTTTTTTACATATTTCTATTAACCTATCAATATAGTTTTCGTCATCTATTTTAGGTGTTAAAAAAAATTTATCAGCATCATATATTGCAGGAGCAATATCACTCATATCTGTTGCAATAACATTGCCAATTCCATTAAAATTTTCTTTAAAATATTGTATAACTTTATTTCTTGTACCAGCACTAGTTATTAATATATTCATTATTTTTTCCAATCCTCTCTAATTATTCCATACATACATCTATTTATCATTTCACCCTTAAAAAAAATATCTTTTCTTAAAAATCCTTCTAACTGAAATCCACATTTTTCATATAAATTTCTTGCAGCAATATTTTTTTCATCAACGCACAACCATACTTTTTCTAAGTTCCATTGCTCAAAAGCATATTTAAGAATCATATCTGTTGCTTTTCTCGAAATTCCTTTTCTCTTATATTCGTTTTCTCCAAGTGTAATATAATATTCGCCTTTTTTCTCTTATCAATATTTATAATTCCAATCACACCAACAGCAATTCCATTATACTCAATTATCATATCTTTTCTCTTAGGATTATTCTGATTTTTTATATACCAATTTAACGTATTTTCATAATTCAATGGAATATTATAATGTAAAAATTCATTGTTTTTAGGATCATTGATCCATTTTATCTTTTTTCAATATCATTTTCGTTAAACTTTCTTAAATTAACACTTTCCATCAATTCTTCCCATTGAACCTTTCAACAAATTTACCTTCTTTAGAATATATGTCTTTTCTGCATATTACCTGCTTTATTGTTAAAAAATTATTTTCAAATCAAGCAAAAATGAAACATTCTCAACATAATATACATCTAGCTTAAACATTTCTGTCCATGTTATACTATTTCTTCCATTTACTTGAGCCCACCCTGTTAGCCCAGGCCTTACATTATGCCTTTTCGCTGTTCTTCATTGTAATATTGTAGATATTCAACATGCAAAGGTCTTGGACCTATAAAACTCATCTTTCCAGTCAAAATTAAAAAAATTTCAGGTAATTCATCTAAGCTAGTTTTTCTTAAAAATCACCAAATTTGTTAATCTTTGATCATTTGGCAAAAGCTCTCCATTTTCATCCATTTTGTCTGTCATTGTTCTAAATTTGTATAGTGTAAATATTTTTTCGTCTTTTCCGGGACGTTGTTGTTTGAATATTATTGGGCTTCCTAGTTTTATTCTAACCAGTATTGCTACTACTAGCAATACTGGTGATAAAACTATTAATGCTATTAAGCTTATTATAAAATCTAATATTCTTTTTATATATTTTGCGTACATAACATTTCCTTTTCTATTATTTCCATAAATCTGTTATGGTTTTAATAACTCTGTTTTGTTCTTCTTCTGTCATTTTTGTATCAGATGGTAAGCATACTCCTCTTGAAAATAAATCTTCTGATACAGCATTATCTGCTACTTTTTATGAAATCGCATTTTGCAAATACTGGCTGCATATGCATTGGTTTCCATACTGGTCTTGATTCTATGTTTTCTTTTTCTAATGCTTCCATTATGTCTAGTGGTTTTATTTTTTGAGTCTGCTTTTAATGTTATTACAGATAACCAGTGGTTTGGTACTGTGTTTACAGGTGTTGGTTGCATTTCTATGTCTGGTATTTGTTTGAATGCTTCTTTATATTGTTTATATATGTCTGTTTTTTTTTTATTCTTAGGTCTAATAACTTTTAATTGACCTCTTCCAATTCCAGCAACTATGTTGCTCATTCTGTAGTTATATCCTATTTCTTTGTGCTCATAGTGACGTGCTTTTTCTCTTGCTTGTGTTGCCCAAAATCTTACTTTCGCAATTTTTCTTCGTCTTCTGAAACTAACATTCCACCACCACTTGTTGTTATTATTTTGTTTCCGTTGAATGAGTAAATTCCGTATTTTCCAATGTTCCTGTTTCTTTTCCTTTGTATGTTGAACCTAAGCTTTCTGCTGCATCTTCTACTAATGGTACTCCATGCTTATCACAAATTGCTTTTATTTCTTCTATTTTTGCAGGAGTTCCATATAAATGAACTACTATTACAGCCTTTGGATGTTGATATTTTTCAAATGCTTTTTCTAATGCTTTAGGATCCATGTTCCATGTTTCTGGCTCACTGTCTATAAATACAGGGTTTGCATTTTGATATGTTATTGGGTTTGCTGTTGCAGAGAATGTTAAGCTTGAGCAAAATACTATATCCCCTTCTTTTTACATCTAATGCTTTGAAAGCCATATGTATTGCTGCTGTTCCTGCTGATAATGCTGCTGCATGTTTTGTTCCAACATAATTTGCAAGTTCTTCTTCAAATTTGTTTACATTTTCTCCAAGTGGAGCTATCCAGTTTGTATCAAACGCCTCTTTTACATATTTTTTGTTCATATCCTTCATCAGACATATGTGGTGAAGCTAAGTAAATTTTTTTATTCATTTTACATCCTTCTTTCTATATTTTAATTTTAAGCTTCTTTTGGCATTTATAATCTTTTTGTTTGTTTCTATTTCTTCATTTCTTCTTTTTCTTTTTATAGTTTATTATTTTTTTTTTTTTTCTTCTGCCTCAACAAATGTTGGTACAGCCTTTTTTTACAACCTTTTGATTTCTTCCATTGTATGGTTTTTCTGTTTTTACAAATTCTTTTAATTTTTCAACTCTTTTTGTTTACTTCTTCTGCTGGAATATCTAATGGTTCTGCAACAAATATTTTGTTGTGTTTTGTGTGTTCTAAACCTTCTTCAGACATTAGTAATTCTTCATATAGTTTTTCACCTGGTCGAAGTCCTGTTATTTCTATTGGTATATCTATATCTGGTTGAAGTCCTGATAATTTTATTAAGCTTAACTGCTAAATCATATATTTTTACAGGTTCTCCCATATCTAAGAACAAATACTTCTCCACCTTTTGCATAAGTCATGGCTTGCAAAACAAGTCCAACCGCTTCTGGTATTGTCATAAAAAATCTTGTTATTTCTTTGTGGGTAACTGTAACTGGTCCACCTTCTTTTATTTGTTTTTTAAACAATGGAACAACTGAACCATTGCTTCCTAAAACATTTCCAAATCTAACTGCTGCATATTCTGTTTTGCTAGTTTTATTTTTTTTTAGCTTGAATTACCATTTCACACATTCTTTGCTTGCACCCATTATATTTGTAGGGTTTACAGCCTTATCTGTTGATATTAAGATAAATCTCTTTGTTCCAAATTTATCTGCACAATCTGCAACATTTTGTGTTCCTAAAACATTGTTTTTATTGCCTCTAATGGGCTAACTTCCATTAATGGAACGTGTTTATGTGCTGCTGCATGGAATACTAAATATGGTCTGTATTTTTTAAAAAACATCTTCTAATTTTTCTTTATCCCTTACACTTCCAATTATTCCTTTTATATTTAAGTTTGGATATTTTGCTCTTAACTCCAATTCAATGTTATATAAATTATTTTCATATATATCAAATATTATTAATAGTTCTGGGTTAAATGATGCAATTTGTCTACATAGCTCAGAACCAATTGAACCTCCTCCACCAGTTACTAGTATAGCATGTCCTTTTATTAGGCTTTCTATATTATTGTTGTCAAGTTTAATTGGATCTCTTCCTAGTAAATCTTCTATTTCAACTTCTTTTAAATTTTCTAATACATTTTTATTTTTTAATAATATCTTCTGTAGATGGTAATATTCTAATTTTTGCGTTTGTCTCTTGGCAAATATGCAATAACTCTTTTTTATTTTCTGGTGAAATATTTGTAATTGAGAAAAATATTTCTTGAACATTATATTTTTTTGCATACTTCTTGAATTTTATCCCTATTTCCTAAGATTTTAACACCAGAAATTGAGCAATTCCATTTTGCTGGGTTATCATCAATTAATCCAACTATATAATATGTACTTTTTAGGCCTTCTTTCACAGCTTTTATAATATCTCTTGAAGATCTGCCAGCACCTATTATAAGTAATCTTTTGCAATTACTGGTTCATCATTCTTTTTTTTCTGCTGGCAAAGTTTCATTTAGCAACATTCTTATAACAACTCTACAAGAAACAGTTCCAACGGCTATTAGTACACACGACAAAATGCACTCTTTGGTTGTAAATGTATCTATTTTAAATATGTTTTTTATTATGTAGGTGGTTATGCAAGAAATTGCACATACGAATATGTAAATTAAATAATCTCTTCCATTTTCGTATCTTGTAATGCTTCTGTATAAATTAAATACTCTAAAAAAGATTTGGTATATTACAATAGATAATGCAATAGTAATTCCAATTTGTTTCCATTCTTCTGCTTTAAAATAAAATGCGTTTGATAATAAAAATCTAGAAAATATACAAGCTAATGCAATTATTAAAATATCTATAATTGCTAGTATTATCTTATTTCTTTCAAATTTAATTTTTTTCATTTTCAACATCCTCTTAATTTTCTATTCTCCACACCCTGTTTTGTTTATTATTTTCTCACTTATTTCTTTTTACCTTTTCGCTTGGTGTGTAATCATCATCGTCGAATAATTCCTTATGTAGTTCTTTTTACACTACTTTCAAGTGTTACTGGTACTCCATACCAAACTCCATTTATAATTTTACCTTCAACTGTTGAGGCCAGCCTTTACTTTCAGTTATTTTGTATGATGCAACTGTTGGCATTAAAGAAACTATTTCATTTGAATCTATATTTGTATATATTCTTGGTAATACCTTATCTGTTATAGCATTTAATTCAGACACACTCATTTTCTTTTACTTTTTCTAAACATGCAGCCATAACATTTCTCATTCTTTCTGTTCTCTTATAGTCCGTATCAATTTTTCTTATTCTAGAATATGCAAGAGCTTGGTCTCCATTTAACATATATGTTCCTGCTTCATTAATGCCAGAAATTTGAGTTGCCTCTGCATCTGTTACTGTTATAGTTACTCCTCCAAGATCATTAACAATTTCTTTTACTGCTTCAAAATTTACTGTTACAAATTCTGTTATATCCAAATCTAAATTTGTATTTAGAGTACTTAAAGCAAGAGTTGGTCCACCATATGAATATGCATGAGTTACTTTGTCTAAGCTTCTCCCAGTCAATTCTAAATATGTATCTCTATATACTGATACAAGTCTAACTTCTTTTGTTTTGTTGTTTATACTTGCAATTACTATACAATCGCTTCTATTTCCTAGACTGTATGAATCTTGTCTACTATCAATTCCAAGAATAGCAATATTTCTATAGTCAGCAAGCTCCTCTTCAACCCCTGTAGTTATTTCTATTTCGTTTTTATCTACCTCAACTTGTTGTATTTTAGATACTTTATTCTGTACAAACCAGTACCCATAACCAACTACAGCACCTATAAGTAAAATTATTATTATTAAAGCCATCAATATTCCTTTAACTACCTTGTTGCCTTTTTTGCTTTTTTTTTTTCTTTGTTATCTATATCACTCATATATTTCTTCTTTCTTTCGTCATTTCCTATTTTTTAGTTCTTTTTTTCGACCTTCAAATTATATTATACATATGCCTTTATATTTTTTTCAACCCTTTTTTTACATTTTACAATAATTAACATAAATATCCTTTACTCGGTAACTAAAAATTACTTTTTCAATTGTCCTAATGAACATAAAAAAAAGTGAAACACTTTTATTGCTTTTGGCAATTTGTTTCACGTTTCTATTTTTCTCTTTAACAATAATGTAAGCTTTTTTATTTTCTTATATATTTTTGGTTCTTTGCCAAATTCTAATATTTTATCTTGGTGGGTATGCATTATTCTTCCATTATTGTTACTTCGCTGTCTTCTATACTCTTTCTGTACTCACAAACCTCAATTTCTTCATATATTTTTGCATTTGAATCTATATAATTTATCAGTGCATATAGTTCCAACACTACTGCTATCATGTCTTCACGTTGTACTTTAAGTATTCCATAAATATCTCCTGGAATATCATCATTTACCGTAATTTTTCTGTCCGCTTCTGCTGCGAACTTATCTCTAGTATTATCAGTTGTTAGAATATATGTTGTCTTGTTTACATATTCATTTCCTAGCTTGTACTTTTCGTCTTTTATCTTATATTCTAAATCTTTTATTATGGCATCTCCTTCAATAGTGTATTGTACAATTCTTATTTTATCTTCTTTTCTATCTTTTGCATTTATTTCTGTGTTTTCTATAAATTTATCTAGCCTATATTTGTTAAATACTTTCTCATTAGTAATTACAACACATCCATCTTTAATTGCTTGTTTTATAGTATAATCTTTTGGAAGTTCTGATAAATCTTTATATCCATATTTATCGGTTTCATTTGTTGCATTAAGCTTGCTTTCTGTATTTGATAGAGTGTTTTCATTATTTAATGTTCGTTTTTTTGCTTGTTGATTTAACGCTATAAAAATACTTCCTACTATTACTATAATAACTAAAACAATAATTAATAATTTTTTCTTTTTCATCGCAATTTCTCCTTCTAATATTTTCGGCATGTTCGCCGTTTTCTATTATTTAGACGTTGCATTTTTTTCTATTTTGTTGGTGTTTTGCACAAATTATTGCAAATATTATTGTTAATACTAAAAATATTGATGTAAAAGATAGCCATATGTTACTTGTTATACTATGTATTTTCTCCTCTTTTTGCTGTATTTCAATTGTTTCTGTAGTTTTATTATCTCCTATTGTATTCTCAATTTTATCACCTGTTTGTGCATTATCAAGTTCTTCTTGTTTTTTATTCTCCTGTGATGTATCATTTTTAATCTCCGTTTTTGAATCTTCTGTTATCTGCGAATTGTTTTTTTACTTCATTTTTTTGTCTCTATACTTTCACTATTCTTGTACTGTTTAGAACTAATATACAATGTTAATGTAACAATAAACATACTAATATTTCCTAATAATAGTTTTAAACTGTTTAGTGCTTTGTAATATCGCCATTGCACTGTTCCAATCGGTTCATTTAAAATTCTTGATATTTCTTTAAATGATAGTTCTCCTATTATTTTTAATGATACAATTTCTTTTCTTTAAGTGATAATCCGCTTATTATTTTTTCGTATTTTTCTTTTTTCTATAATATCTTGTATATACCTACATTCTGTTTCATTACTTACATCATAAACTTCCTCTAACGCTATATTCGGCTTTTCTTTTCTATAATACGAAATTGCTTCATTTTTTTGGTAACTGCATATAACCAGGTAGCTTCTTTTGAACTTGGCAATTTTTCTTTTTTAAGCTATATATTTTTGTAAATACTGTTTGAGTTACATCTTCGCTTGTTTCCTTGTTTTTCAATATTGAGAATGCTATTTTATATACAAGCAATTTATAATTTTTGTATAATAATTCAAATTGAGATGTATCACCCGCTCGTAATTTTAAAAAGATATCATGTAATTCTTGTTTATTTATCATAATTTTTCCTTTTATATAAATTTTTCCATATATTCTATCATAAATAATGGTATGTTTATTATTTTTCCATCTCTTGCTAAATTTTTTCATTGAGAATCGTATTGATAATTCATTATTAAATTTTTTCATTATATTTTGTTAAACTTGTGTTGTTGGTTGATTTATTTGCTTTTACTTCTATTGGTATTATTCTGTTTTTATTTTGAATTACAAAGTCAATCTCATTTCTATCGAAAGTGAAATAATTTGGTGTATTATCGAGTGTGGTATTTAGCATGTTTAATACATAGTTTTCCGTGAATGCACCTTTAAATTCTTCAAATAGCCTATTTCCTTCTACCACTATTCTACTATCTAGTCCAGCCATTTTTCTGAGTAGTCCTACATCATTCATATATATTTTAAATGCTGATAAGTCATTATATGCTTTTAATGGAAAGTCTGTTTTTGTTAGATTATATATTTTGTATATTAGATTTGCATCGTTTAACCAATTCAAGGCACCTTCATATTCTCTCGCTCTAGCACCTTCTTTTTATTGTTTGGTATAGAAATTTCTTGTTCTCTTTTGCGAGTTGTGATGGTATACTGTTCCATATTAGTGAGATTTTATTTGCTTCACTTTCTTGAGTATGTTTTGAAAAAATCACTTTCATATGAAAGCAATATGTTTTCTTGTATATCATTTACAAGCTCCATATTTTTCTCATTTACCCAAGCATTAACTGCTTCTGGCATTCCGCCTATTATGAAATATGCTTTTAATTTTTCCTCTAATTGGTTGAAAAATATATCTGGTATTGTTTCTATTTTTTCTATTGATTGCATATATTCTACTAAATTTTGCGCATTGTCGGCAAGTAAAAATTCACTAAAAGTCATTGGGTACATGTTTAAAAATTCTACTTTTTACCAACTGGAAATGATGTATGTGATAGACGTATTCCTAGTAGGCTTCCTGCACATGCTATATGATACTCATTTGCTTCCTCTTGAAAATATTTTAATGATTTAAGTGCATTAGGACATTCTTGGATTTCATCAAATATTATTAAAGTTTTTTCAGGCATAATTGCTTTTCCATATATAAATGCAAGTTGTTCTAATATTCTCTTTGGGTCTTTTGTGTTTTCAAATAAATTATATAGGTCTTCATCATGGTCAAAGTTAAAATATGCAACGCCTTCATAGTTTTCTTCTCCAAATTGCTTCAAAATATAGGTTTTTCCTACTTGTCTTGCTCCTTTTAGAATTAATGGTTTTCTATATTTACTATTTTTCCACTCTTTTAATTTTTCTATTATAAATCTTCTCAAAACAATCAACTCCTATTGATAATATACTTCTTTCTATATTAATTATACTATTAAATCACACTTTTGCAAGCATTTTTTCTATTTTTATCACACTTTTGCAGAATTTTAGCTGTGTTTTATCACATTTTTGTATCTTTTTCATTGTTTATCTAATATTAATTTTGCTTTTCACATTATATTATTACCATTTTCCACCTAAATTTATAGCAAAAAAGAAGACCTAATTTTTTCTTGCTTTAATGCATTTTTGGTCTTCTTTAAAAAATTACTTATTATAGCTTATTGTAATTGTGCTTCCTTTTGCAACTTTACTTAAATCTACATAGTATCCATCTGTGTCATTTTCTTTTACATAATCGCTTGCTTTTGCTTGTGCAAAATTATATGATGTACTTCCTATTGTTAGGCTAAACTCTTTAGATGTATTTATTCCCTCTAGGTTAACTCTTCTTTTATTAGATTCTTCTAGTGTTATATCTCTTGTGTCTGTTGATGTTGTACTATCATTTATTATTGTATTAAATATGCCTTGTAAATCACTAGCTGTCATAGAACCCACATAAGATTTATCTGCATAACTATATTTATCAGCACTTCCATCACTTATTATTTTATCGTACAATTTTCCTTTAACATTTCTTGTTTTGTTCCAGCCTGTTCCATCTGTTCCTTCACTGTTGCATAGATTTACATTTGTACTACTTGGGTCTAATATTGTTTTTGATAGTGTTCCACTCATGTTTAATCCAATTGTATAGAACTTAGATTTTGTTTCTGTTGTTCCATAATAATGTGATGTGACTTGCTTTTTTTGTAATAGTCTGCTGTCCTTATTGTATAATATGCATCTTTTTCTGAAGTTGAATTTCCTGTACCACTTCTATCTCCTGTAAGTGATTGATAACTCTTGTTATAATATGTTGGGTCTCCATCTGATAGTAATATTATTACTGGCGTACGCGTTACTTCTTTGTCTTTTCCGTTTACCTTAGTTGTGTATTTTGTGCTTGCAGATGTTAATATATCTGCTCCAGCCTTAATACCAGCTTGTGTATATGTTCCACCATAAACATTTAGGCTTATCGAAGCAACTTCATTTACATTTGTTGATATTATATCTTTATCATATGTTGCACTTTGTGGTATTCCCCATTCATCACGCCATGTTATAGTATAAGTATCATCTTTTATTGTTAAATATTTTCCATCACTCTTTAGTGTGTATTTTCCAAGTGGTAACAATGTTATGGCATTTGAATTATTAGAGTAACTGCTGTTTTCTTTTTGAACTATATGCTACAACTCCGACTCTACTATCTGGATTTTCTTGCATTATTGTTGAAATTGCACTGTTTACAGAGTCAACCATTGTTTTGTCTTTATCATTGTCATTCATACTTCCAGAAACGTCTAGAACAAATACTACATCAAGCGGTGTTTTTACGGATGTTTCTGATGTTTTAGTTGTTGTTATTTCTACCGTTCCCCTGAATGTCCTGTTTAAATGTATTTGTAATATTGTAGCCATCATATGATGTTTCGTAATTTTGTACTACTTCTTCCTCAACCCTATATTGGTTCAACTGAACATTGCCATTGTTATCTAATATATAGCGTCCATCTTCGTCTACCTGGTATTTTGGTAATTCTGTAAATGTATATTTTGTATTTCCATTAGTTAATTTGATTGTTTTGTCTTTAATTCCGTTTTTCAATAAATTTATTGTTATTTCTGGGTGAACTAGCTCTGTGCCTTCTGGATCAACCCAAGTCTTTTCACCATTTATTAAAATTAATTCTTGATTAATTGTGTTTACAAAATCAAATCCATTTTGAGTAGATGTATATCCATCTATGCTAACTTCTTCAACTGTATATTCGTTTAATTCAACATTGCCTTTATCATCTAATATATAGTTACCATTTGTATCTGTTTTTTGTACATTGGTAATCCAGTAAATTCATATGTTGTATTACCATTTTCTATTGTTGTTGTATTAAATTCTTCTCCATTTTTTCAATAGCTTAATTGTTACAGTTGGATGTGTTATTCCTGCTGGTGTAATCCATGTTTTGTTTCCTCCAACCACAACAGTATTGTCTTGCTCAATTGTGTTTATAAAGTTATTGCCATTTTGTTCTGACTTATATCCTTCTACCTTATTTTCAGTTACAGTATATACATACTCATGACCATCTGTTAAGTCATATCTGTCTAGTTCATCAAATAAGTATGATGTAGTTCCATTTGGTAGTTCTTTTGAAACTATTTGTTTTCCATCTTGCAACAAATTAATTGTTATTGTTGGGAAAGTAGTTCCAACTGGTGCAATCCATTTTTCTCACCGTTTACAGCTATCTTCTCTTGTTTTATTGTGTTTGTAATATTTTCGTTGTATTCGCCTGAATATGATGGAGTATATCCTTCTACATTTTCCTCTACGATTGTGTAGTTATAAATGTGCCCATCTGGTGCATATTTGTCTAAATCTTTGAATTGATAACTTGTTGTTCCATTTGATAATTTAATTGTACCAACATTTGTTATATCATCTCTTATTAAATTTAATGTAATTGTTGGATGTTCTACTCCTTGTGGATCTACCCATGTTTTCGTTCCATTTATTGTTATTTTTTCTTGGTTAATTGTATTGATAAAATCGACTTTGTTTTCTGCCTTTGTAGATGTGTAACCTTCTACATTCTCTTCTTCAACAGCATATTCGTTTAATTGAACTCTTCCATTTTCATCTAGTTCATATTTTCCATTTTCGTCTACTCTATATTGGGGTAAGTTATTAAATGAATATGAAGTTGTTCCATTTTCAAGTTCTACATTATCATATAATTGTCCATTTTGGAATAGATTAATTTTTATTGTTGGATGTTCTATTCCTTCTGGTGCTATCCATGTTTTTGTTCCACTTATAGATACCGTATTTTCTTGTTCTATTGTATTTGTTATTGTTAATGTATCATTGCTATATTCTGGTGTGTATCCATTTATTTCAGCTTCCTCGGTTGTGTACACATATTCGTTTCCATCAGCATCATATTTAGGAAGATTTGTAAATTCATGTGATGTTTCCCCATTTTTCAATGTATAACTTGCAAATACATCATCACTTCCGTTTTGATGTAAATTAATTGTAATTTCTGGACGTACCATGTTTTCTGGATCTATCCAAATTTTGTTTACTGTAAGACTTGTAGATATATCTTCATATTTTAATGTATTTGTTATTTTTAGTGTTATATTATTTTGTTCCTGCTTTTTATCATATGATGCTGTATAGTTTTCATTAATGTCTAATTCTCTCACATCATAATTTATTAATTCTTTTTTGTATCGAAATCATATTTATCTAATCCTATAAATGATTCTTTCCAGCCATTTTGTTCGTTTAATGTTCTTGTATCAATATATGTTTCATCGTTTTCGCTTTTATAAAGAGCAACAACTACATCTGTTGGACGTAACTCCTCTACATTTTCTTTGTCTACAAATTCTTTGTTTACATCTATTGAAACATATTCTTTTACTACCTCATCATCTGTTGGAGGTACTGAGTCTCATCTTGCTTTGCCTCTGCATTTCTTACTGTTATTTTTTCATCTTTAAATGGATTTATTGTTACTGTGAATGTTATATATTTTTCTTCTCCACCTTCCAACGAAACTTCTATTCCAGCGTTTAGTTCGGCTTCAGTATAAGTATTTTCTCCACACTTAATGCTGTCTGCTACTAGTGTTGTTCCCTCTGGAACAGTATCTGATATTTTAACTATGCCTTTACCATTTCCAATATTTTTAACTGCTAATGTATATGTGATTGTATCTAATTCATGTAATGGATTTTCTTTTTACAGGTGTTCCATCTTTGTGTTTTCCTTCACTAGTTTTTATTGTACTAATATCTGAAATTTATTTACATGAACTTTCAATTTAGTAGCTATATCAAAAGCTCTTATGTTTATTGGACTCCAACCTATTTCTGTATTTTGCTCAACTAATACGTTTTCTCTTCCCGGTATTACTGTTGTTTGTGTATATTCTTGGTTTGGCACATTTGCTTCACCTGTTGTAGTGCTCGTTGATGTATTTCCATCATTTTCTATTGTAGCTCCATTATTTCCATTTTGTCCTATATCAACAGAATCTGCATTTTCTCCAGTGTTTGGCAAAAAATTTCCATTATCATTATTTTCTGTTTCATTATTGTTTAGGTTTCCATTATCTGCTATGCTTGTATTTGTTTTACTATTATCTTCACTGTTTTCTACAGTTTGACGATTTTCATCGTTTATTGCAGTAGCTACATTTCTATTACCTTTTACAAAGGCTACTGTACCTGTAATTGCTGCTATTAATAGAACTACTGCTATACTCATAATTATAATGATCTGCCTACTCTTATAATTAATTCTCGCCTTCAATTTATTTACCCCCATATTTTATTTATTGAATTTGTCTAGCTTTAGTTATTAATCTATTCTTATGTCCATTTGTACATGTTATTAATGTTATTTCTCTCGTTTCAGCCTCTACACTCTCTACACAACTCACATCATCTGGATCTATAGAATATATTTTTAATATTTCATACTCTACCGTTTCATTTTTTAGATTAGTTAATTTTATTCTATCTCCTATTTGCAGGTATTTAGTTTTTCCAAACATTGTACCATCTTTGTTATTATGCCCTGCAATAGTGTAGTTTCCAATCTCGTTTGCCTGAGGCCCCCAGAATTTAGTTATACAAACCTTCATTGTTTCTTCGTTTGTATGGTCTATAATCGGGTATTTTATATTTATTTTTGGAATTTCTATTATCCCTTCAACTTTATACCCTTTAAATTCTAACTCTGGCAAACTCTCTGATTGCAAGGTTTCTTCTTTATTTAGCTCTTCTTCTATTGTAGTAAGTGATGCTGATACATCTTTTTCATTCAAATAATTTCCGCCATATCTAATTATTATCATGGCCACTACTATAATTAGTGCTACGATTAACATGGCAATAATAAGATTATAGATTTTTTTCATAACTATTTGCTCTCAGTTTTCTTGTTTAATTTTTTTTCTTAACACTATGAATATTGTAAGTGCTATTAATATTACTCCCAGTAATGTAAACAATACAGTTCCTCTATCGAATGTTACTGGTAATTTAACTGTTTCTTTTATTATTTTATCTTTTTTTCGTCTATACGTTTTTCTTCAAAGTCATATTGGCTTACAAGTAACTTTGCATCTATTATTTCTTTTTCTCCATTAGTTTCTTTTATGTATACTATATATTTATCTCCAGTTCTAGCCGTTTCTGGTTGTAGGATTTCAGAATTTTCAATTTCTGTCCAATCTGTTTTCTCTGGTGTTAATCCTTTATACAATTCATAAAATTTCTTTTCTAATAACAGTCTTTCATATGTATTAGTTTCATCATTTTTTGCCATTTTCTCGGCTAAATTATACATTTCTTCTGCTTCTTTATTCTCGTTGTCCACTTTTATTAAATTATAGTAATATTGTGAACCTTCATTTTCTTTCAAGATATGAATAATAATAAATTAGATACAATTACAAACCTGTTTGAAGAAAAAGAAATAAGAAGTATATGGAATAGTGAAAAAGAAGATTATTTTTTTAGCGTGGTTGATGTTGTAAGTGCATTGACAGATAGTAACGACCCAGCACATTATTGGAGAACCCTTAAATCAAGAATGATTCAAGAAGGAAATGAAACCGTCACAAATTGTGACACTTTCAAATTAAAAGCAAAAGATGGAAAAATGAGAAATACTGATATGCTAGATACACAAAATATTTTAAGACTTATTGAGTCAATACCATCACCTAAAAGCTGAACCTTTTAAAATGTGGTTAGCAAGTTTAGGCAATGAGCGAATAAATGAAGTATTTGATCCAGAGCTAGCAATTAATCGTGCTGTTAACTATTATCGTAATAAAGGGTTATAGTGATGAATGGATTAAGAAAAAGATTAACAGGAATTGTTGATAGATTTAAACTAACAGATATATGGAAAGATGGCGGTGTTGAAAAGCCAATTGAATATGCTATGCTTACTAATGAAATATATAAAGGATGGTCTGGAATGAAAGCCTCTGAATATAAGAAATTAAAAGGTCTACGAAAAGAAAGCTTAAGAGATAATATGACTGATATTGAAGTCCTTCTTACTGATTTAGGGAGAGATTGCTACTCGTGATATAGCAAAAACAGAACATCCACAAACGAAGGATTTCAATGAAAATATGAATGTTGCTAGCAAGAATTGTCATTTCTGCATCTGAAATTTGTTCTGGTTTTACAACTATTCTAACTTCACGACCAGCTTGAATTGCGAATGATTTTTCAACTCCTTTGAATGAGTCTGCAATTGATTCTAGCTTCTCTAAACGCTTGATGTAGTTTTCAAGTGTTTCTCTTCTAGCTCCAGGTCTTGAAGCAGATATTGCATCGGTCTGCAGCAAACTAAAACAGCTTCTACTGTTTGTGGTTCTACATCTCCATGGTGAGCCTCTAATGCATTTATTACTAGTGGATTTTCTTTGTATTTCTTAAGAATATCTACACCAATTTGAACGTGAGTTCCCTCTACATCATGGTCTAGTGCCTTACCAATATCATGTAATAATCCTGCTCTTCTTGCAAGCTTTGGATCTAATCCTAATTCGTCTGCCATAATTCTTGCCAAGTTAGAAACTTCTATTGAATGGTTTAATACATTTTGGCCATAACTTGTTCTGTATTTTAATTTTCCTAGCAAGTTTACGATGTCTGGGTGAAGTCCAATTACGCCTGTTTCCATGCAAGCTCTTTCTCCTTCTTCCTTGATTGTTTCAGCAACTTCTTCTTTTGCCTTTTCAACCATTTCTTCAATTTTTGCTGGGTGGATTCTTCCATCTTCCATCAATTTTTCAAGAGCTATTCTTGCAATTTCTCTTCTTAATGCATCAAATCCAGATATTACTACTGCTTCTGGTGTATCATCAATTATTAAATCTACTCCTGTTAAAGTCTCTAATGTACGGATATTTCTTCCTTCTCTTCCTATTATTCTACCTTTCATTTCATCGTTTGGTAGTGGAACTATAGATACAGTTGTTTCTGCTGTATGATCTGCCGCACATTTTTGAATAGCATATCCAATTACTTCTCTTGCATTTTTTATAGACTCTTCTTTAACCTTATTTTCTGCAGCCTTTATTAAGTTTGCTTTTTCTAAAGTTAATTGCTTGTCCATATCTGCAAGTAATTGATTTTTTGCTTCTTCCTTAGATAATCCTGAAATTCTTCGAAGTTCTTGCATTTGCTTGTCCAAAGTTTTTGATATTTCTTGTTTCTTATTTTCAAGCTCTTGCTTCTTGTTTTCGATTTCTTGTTCCTTTCTCTCAATGTGCTCCATTTTGTTTTCAAGATTTTCCTCTTTTTGTAATAATCTTCTTTCTTGTTGTTGTACTTCGCTTCTTCTTTCTCTAATCTCGTTATCAAGATCTTTTCTACTGTTCATGATCTCTTCTTTAGCCTTAAAAATTTCTTCTTTCTTTTTTGTTTTCGGCTTCTTTTTTTGTGCAAGGTTAATTATCTTTCTTGCTTCTTCCTCTGCACTTCCTAATTTTGATTCTGCTACTTTTTTTCTTATTGCCATACCTACAAAGGTAAAAATGATTGCTGAGACTAGAAAAATGGCGATATTAATTACAATTTGCATAATCTAACACCTCTTTCTATTAAATTTTCAATGTGCATAAATATATATCTAATACTCTCTCTAAATATATAAATTTTATTTAATTATCTATCTATAATTTTTTATATTAGCTATACTTTACATATACTATTTTATATGTATTATGGCTGGCTGTCAAGTGTTTTTTTCAAAAGTATAATTATACCAACTCCTATTTTAATCCTATGTATTCCTTGTAATTTATATCTTTTTTTCTATAAGAATTTGGATCAAGTCCAACTCTTGTTCTCATATAATTTAATATTAAAATCATTATTGTGAAAAATACTATTCCAAATATTATCATCGAGTGTTTTACACTAAAGTTTGATGAAATAATAGCTCCAAATGCGCATATTATTAGGTTTCCAAGTCCTATTACAAAGCTATGTGCAGAGTACACTTTGTTTGCAACCTCTCCATTCGTGAAATTCGTTATATATTTTTTTATTAACACATAGTAAAAACCTGTTGATAAATAACGTACTGCATATGTTGCTACAATTATTCCTATAATTAGCCAATATGGTAACCCTGTAACAGCAATAATTCCTGCCATTAAACATGCAAGCGTATATGAAACTCCAACAATTGATAATGTTTTATTTTTATATTTTTGATGTATTTTTTCATGATGTTTTGATGATATTCCAGCAACTATTTGCATTATAGCATATATAATTCCTGTTATAGAGGCTGATAATCCCATTTCATCTAGAAGTCCCATTTCGTATGTATTCATAACCATTATAATTCCATACATTACTCCCGAAAATAGCATTAATGCTTTTAATCTACTCGAATTAAATATGAACGAAAATGCTAATTTTAAATCTCTAAAATATGTTTTATAATATTTTTTAATGTCTTCTTGTTTTTGTACTGGTATAAGTTCTGTAAAACCAGTCGCAAGTAATGCTGATATTAACAATATTATTACACATATTGTCATTGGTATATAACCATTTATATCAAACAAAAATCCCGACACTATTGCTGAAAAAGCAGAAATGTAATAAAAGTTTCCAACAGACTTTCCATCAATTTTAGAATATATTTGGCTCTTTTCTTTTACATCAGGTATTGATGAATTTAAAAGCCCCGGTTCTGCCACGTCTTTCATTGCAACTGCTATCGCTCCAAACAAGTTACCAACAATTAGCACTGGTAAAGAATTTGATAACATTATTACTGTAACAGATGTTGCTTGAAATAAATCTGCTATAATCAAACTTCTTCTATTTCCTATTTTATCGATTACAACTGTTATTGGTATTTGAAATAGCACCTTAAATAAGCCCAAGAATGCACTCACTACCACTATATCACTTGCAGTAAAACCTTTTACTTGTGTTAAAAATAAAAACTTTATTGCATAGTAAAATAGTAAATCGAATGTTAGCATTCTATGTACAGAATAAATTCGCATATTTTTCTTTCTTGCGTTTATTTGTTCTTTTTCTTTTGATTCCATCGTTACTCCTTTTTACGGTTAATATTTTTTCTATTTACTATATATCTCTTCGTTTTATAATTATATAGTAACATTTTTGTTTTTTTCAATAGAAAAATTTAGCAATTTTATAATACTTGTTACATAATAATGGTTTTATATAAAAATAAACCATTTACCAATACTAAAGCAAACACAAAGTTTAAGTTTTTTGTGTGCATTACATATTTGTAAATGATTTGTTTTTTATTATTTTAAATATATATTAGGGTCTACATTTTCTCCGTTTTGTTTTATTTCGAAGTGAAGGTGTGTTTCATCTGCTATTTCAAATCTTGCAGTATTTCCAACTGTTGCAATGGTTTGCCCCTGTTTTACTTCTTCTCCAACAGTTATAAATTCTGCTGTTAACAAATTTGAATAAACACTCTCAAATCCATTTGTATGTTCTATTACAACCGTTAGTCCATATCTTGGATCATTTTTTATTGATTTAATTTTTCCGTCTGCTGAGGCTTTTACTATATCTGTCTTTTTCTGATTTATAGTCTATTCCTAAATGAGTAGTCCATTCATCTAAAGTTACTGAATACACTAAGTTGTCACTTGAATAATCTTTAATTTTTTCACCATCTACTGGATTTACAAAAGTTGGGTCTTTTGTTTTCTCAACTTGTTCAACATTGGTTACATTTTCGTTTAACGTATTCTCTTTTACATTATTATTTTTTTTGTTGCATCTGGCTTTTCTTCTTTTTCATTTTTATTATTTTCATTCTTATTATTTAAATTTTTATTTTCTTCATTTTTGCTTGTATTTACTGCCATTTTATTTGTATTTTCTGTATTTGTAGTACTTTTTTGTTGTATTTTCAAGTTCATTTACGCTTTTACCAATAGAACTACTTGCCGCTTCTGTGTTTTCTATCATATTCATTCTATTATTATCTGTAGATGATATTTTTTTTGTGTATTGTTTATGTTTTTTGCTTGTGTTGATAAGTTATTACTGTACAACACGTACGCTACAATAAATGCAACTACTGCAATTAAAATTATACCTCCCCATGTTAAAAAACTTACACCTTTTCTAGAATCTGCATCTCTTCTTCCTCTTCTATCCATTTGGTTCCTCCTTATTTTTTATTAATATAAGTTTTCCCAAATTTTCAAGATATATACATTTTTTAGTAACTACTATATAAAAGTAGATTGCTTTTCAAATTAGTTTGCTCATACTTTGCAGACTTCTTATTTACTATAATTCTTGCTACAATTTTTCAATCCTTTGGCAATATCATTTCATATCTATAATCTAGTTTCTTTACAAATTTGTAATTTCCACTCCTGTATAATAATGCTTTATAATTTCTTCATAATTGCTTCCTTGTTTTGCCATGCTATCTGCACCAGTTTGGCTCATTCCAACACCATGCCCATAACCTTTTACAGTGAATTTTATTTCATTTTCACTTATTTGCGTTGTAAAATTTGCAGACCTTAGTGCTAATAAACTTCTAACTTCAACCCCAGATAGTTCCAAGTTGCCAATTTTTATTGTTTTAACTCTGTCGCCTTGTGTGTATTCTATCACTTTTATGCAATTTTCATCATTATAATCTATTGTAAACTCCGGATATTTATCCTTTATCTTTTTTTCAAATTCTTCTTTTTGTAAATGTAGCTTCTGATTGATATTGACTGTAAGCATCTTCTCCTGCAGTCTCCACGCTTTGCAAATATGGTAGGTAGTCACTACCACCCCAAACATTAGACACCTCTTCCGTCTTTCCACCGCTATTAGAATGAAAAAATGCATCTATTACCTCTCCATTATAAGTAACAACTTTTCCAGCAGTTGAACTCACAGCTTTTTTCTATCTTCTTCCAATTACTTTCTCTTTTATCTTCATCCCATCTAGCCATCCTATCATCTTTAGATATCCAAGCCTGGCAACACGCAGAGTTATCGCAAATGTCCGCTTCTCCATGTTTACTTTGGTTATGTTCAATTTTGTACACTGTATATGTCCTTGCAACAACCGCTTGCGCCTTTAACGCTTCTTCTTCAAAATCGGCCGGCATCTCAGCAGAAACAACTCCTAATAAGTACTCATCCATTTTCATTTCTTCTATGCTATTATCTTTGGTATGCAAAACCTTCACTGTACCATACCTCTTATACTCATAATTTTCGCCCATTAAGGACGCCCCATTTTGGTCGAAATTTTCTTTTTTTTCTTCATTTAATTCATTGTTTCCTATATTTTCTACTGTTCCTCCAGTTTCTTTTTACGTTTTTTTCTCCATCCCCAAAACGAATTGTAAATATAATTGGTATTGTAAATGTAGCCAATATAATCAGCATTATAATTAATATCAATTTTCTCATAATTGATTGAATTCCTCTCTTATAGGCACAAACTTGGTTGCAAAATTATAATTATTTTGCAACCATTTTCACAACCATTCAAATTACTAATATTTATATTACCAATTTTTTTTGTTTCATAGAATATAATATTCTTTTTTCTATTCTAGATACTTGAACTTGGCTTATTCCGAGCTTTTTTGCCACTTCTGTCTGTGTTTTTCCTTTATAATATCTTAGCATTACAATTTCTTGTTCTTGACTATTTAATTCTTCTACTAATTTTTTTATTGTAAGTTTATCTGCAATCTTATTTTCTTCATCTTTATCACTTGCAATTGTATCTTCTATACAAAGCTCTTTTCCAGATTTATCATTATACACCGGCTCATTAATCGAAGTTACCACACTTGCTGAGTTTGCATCTAATGCTAATGCTATCTCTTCTTTTGATACCTTTAAAATTTCTGCTATTTGCTCTACCTTTAATTCTTCTCCATTCTTATCCATTGCTTCTTTTTGAATTTGATTTATTTTTACAGCCAATTCTTTTATGCTTCTACTTACTTTTATTCGTCCGTCATCTCGTATATATCTTTTTATTTCTCCTATTATAAAAGGAACAGCATATGTAGATAGTTGAACATTGTAATTTGTATCAAATTTCTTTATAGACTTAACCAATCCCATTGCTCCAATTTGATTTAAATCTTCTATCTCATATCCTCTTCCTACAAACCTTTTTGCTATGTTATAGACAAGCCCCATATTGTTTTTTACGAGGCTTTCTAGCACTTCTGTGTTTCCCTGCTGAGCCTTTATGATATTTTCATATGTACTTTCCAGCATTCTAAAACCTTCCTTTATTCTTGTGTTCACATTCTTTTTATATACTATTTACTAACTTTTTCAATATCTTCTACTTCATTTTTATCTTCTCTAGCAGTCATTATGTATTTTCTCATAGTTACTTTTGTTCCCATATCTGGAATAGATTCAACTTTTAGCTCGTCCATAAAGCTTTCCATTATTGTGAACCCCATTCCCGACCTTTCCAAATTAGCCTTTTTTGTATATAACGGCTTTTTAGCCAATTCGATATCTTCTATTCCTTTTCCCGAATCTGATATTTGTATTTCTACACAATTATCTTTTAATTTACACTCTACCTTAACAATCCCTTCAGAATTTTCGTACCCATGTATTATAGAGTTTGTTACAGCTTCAGATACAGCCGTTTTTATGTCTGCAAGTTCTTCTATTGTTGGGTCAAGCTGTGATGCAAACGCAGCCACTGTTATACGTGCAAATGCTTCATTAGAAGATTTGCTCACAAACTCCAATTTCATTTCATTATCATAAATTCCAACCATTTTAGCCTCCATCTAACCAACATTTTCTTCATTATTTTTTATTAATGGTATAATCTTTAATATTCCACTAATTTCAAAAACTTTTTCAACTTGCTTATTCACATTCATAAGTTCTAGCTGTCCACCAAGCATCTTAATAACCTTGTATCTTCCTAGCAACATTCCTATTCCTGCACTGTCCATGAAAGCAACGTTACTAAAATCAAATATAACTTTTCTAGGCAAAAATCGCGTAATTTCATTGTCAATCTTCCTCCTTAATTTTTCTGTTGTGTGTTCGTCAATCTCTTCTGCTATTTTTAATGTTAATTGCTTGTCCTTTGGCACATAAATACATTCCAATATTTTTTCCCCCTTTTTAGCACACATTATTAATTTTGTGTTCTGTTTTTTGTTTTATACAAGCATACTACATATTCCATAAATTTCCAATAGCAAAATTTGACTAGTTTTATCGATTTATAAGAAGTTTTCGACATTTTTCCCTTTTGAGCCATTCCATATTAAGCAACAAAAATCAGCACCCATATTCTGAATGCTGATTTTTTATTATTTTATTTTTGTTTTTATTGTTTCTATAGCTTTTTTCACTTGTGCGTCTTTATCAAATTCTGTTTCGTATTTTCCTTCTGCATTTTTCGTTAAATCTACTTCAACATCTGGAGTAATACCCTCTTTATTTATTTTGTTATGGTTTGGTGTGTAATATTCTTCTGTTGTTATTTTTAATCCACTTCCATCTGATAAACTATATAGTGTCTGAATTACACCTTTTCCATAGGTTTTCATTCCTACTATTGTTGTATTTGGATATTTGTCTTTCAATGCTCCTGCTAATATTTCTGATGCACTTGCTGTACCTTCATTTACAAGTATGACTACTGGAATATCTGTTATAATTGCATCATTCTTAGATACTGTTAATTGTTCATTTGCTATTTTTGATTTGGTTATAAGAATTGTCTCATCTTTCTTTAAGAATAAGTCTGCAATTCCTGTTGCTTCACTAACTATTCCTCCGCCATTGCTTCTTAAATCTATTATTATTCCCTTTGCACCTTTATTAACTAGCTCTGTTACTTGTTTTTGAACGACTCTGCAACACCGCTATCAAATGAATCTACTTGAAGATATGCGATATTGTTTTCTACCATTTTTGAAGAAACATGCTCTACTGTAATTTTCTTTCTTGTTACAGTTAAATCAATTTCTTTTCCGTCTCTTAAAACTGTTACCTTTGCTGATGTTCCTTCTTCGCCTTTTAGTACTTTTATTGCATCATCCATTGTTTCTCCTGTATAAGCAACATCGTTTACTTTTTTCTATTATATCACCTGCTTGCATTCCTGCCTCTAGAGCTGGTGAACCATTCATAGTACCTACAACAAGTATGGTATTTGTTGTCTTATCATTTGTTAAATATACACCTATTCCCACATATTGGCTACTTGTTTCTTCTGTAAACTCAGTCATTTCTTCTTTAGGTAAATATTCTGTGTATGGATCTCCTAATCCTTCAACAAAGCCTTTTATTGCTCCTTCTACCATTTTTTTTTCTTCATCAACTTCACCAATGTACTTTTGCTTTATCATTGTTTTAAAAGTCTCTAACGTTTTTACTAAGTCAGTAGTACTAATTGAGCTTGTTCCGTCTGTATTTGTTTTAATTCCTATACTACCATAAGATGTTACAAATTTATTATACATTATCATCGTTGTTAGCATGAACGTGATAGTTGCTGTCAAAATAACAAGCAAATAATTTTATAAATATTCTGTCTTTTTATTCTTTTATCTTCCATTTTTATGTCCTTTCTTCTTAAGCCAATTATAATAAACATTGGCTATTTGTATTATACTTTATAAATACTAATTTTATTACATTTTTTTTTTTACATTAATAGTCTAACATCTTAAGTATCATTAATAGTTTGATTATTATTTACATTCTCATTTTCAATTGTATTATTATTTGCATTATCACCCTGCAAATATGGAATTGGATCTACTGCTACCCCAAATTTTCTTACTTCAAAGTGTAAGTGTGGACCAGTTGAATTTCCGGTTGAACCAACAGCCATTATTACATCTCCCTGTTTTACAGTTGCACCAAGTTCTGTATATATTTCTTGCCCATGTCCATATAAAGTTACTATTCCATCTCCATGGTTTATCATTACACAGTTACCATATCCACTCATTACACCCGCATATGTTACAATTCCATCTGCTGCTGCAATAACTGGAGCTCCATAGCCTCGTTTCCAATATCTATACCATCATGGTATCTATACACTCCTTGTATTGGGTGTAATCTGTTTCCATATGGAGATGTTATATATGTTCCATCTACTGCTATTGGCCATAACATTACTCCACCTTTGTATTGTATTGCTAAGGCTCCACTCAATTTATAGCTGCTTGAATTTGATTTTCTAAATCTTCTTGCTCTTTTTATATTGCTCTATTTGTTCATATAAATTCTTTTTCTTCTTCACTTAATTTTGATGTATAACTTACCTGCAAAGTTTTCTGGTTTTCCATTAATATTTGCATCTGTCCTTGTTTTGCCTTTGCAACTCTTAAATCTGTTTTTTTCTTTTCTTGTTCTGCTTTTTTTACTTCTATGTTCTGTTTTTGTTCATCTAATTCATTTAATAAGTTACTGTCAAATTCTATAATTTGTTCTAACATATAATAATTAGATAAGAAATCGAATAAATTTTTAGATGACAACAATACATCTAAATAAGTAGTTTCACCACCTTCATATAGTGCTACTACTCTCTTTTTTAGTAAATTTTCTTTTCTTGCATATTCTTGTTCAGTTTTTGTTAAGTCATTTTGTGTTGAAGAAATTTCTGCTTCTAATGATGCTATTTGTGATTGTAATTCATTATATTTATTTTGATAATCGTTTATCGAGTCATCTAGTTCTTGCACCTTCTGCATTGAAGCTGAAATTTCACTTTTTACATATTCAAGTCTAGAATTTGATTCATTTAGTTTATTATCTACCTCTGTTTTCTGTTCAAATAGAGTCTTATTAGTTGCTTCACTATTGGTTTCTCCTTCTATTATTTCATTTTGTGAAACCTCATTAGCAGAAAAAACATTTATGGAGAAGCATACTAAAATTAAACAAATGGTAATTAGTGTTAGTATTTTCTTCTTCATAAATGTTCCCTCCTTTTATGTATTTAATTTATTGTTAATCTACTATTGTATATCCACCAGGCAAATAATCTAATGGGTCTTTCCAGTTGTTTCCGAAGAAGTCCCCTATTGACGTTGCCTTTCTTATTTCAAAATGTAAGTGAGGCGCAACACCACCAGTGTTTCCAGAGTACCCAATTAATTGTCCTTGTGATACTCTTTTGCCCTGTACTTACTGCTTTTGAATTCATGTGTGCATATAATGAGCAATATCCATTTCCATGATAAATAATCAAGTAATTTCCATAACCTGCACTTGATGATGAACCTGCTTGATATGCACTATATATTACTGTTCCAGATGCTGCTGCTATAACTCTTTTTCCTATTTCAGCATTTGTTCCAATGTCTATACCCTTGTGCCATCTGCCCCATCTGTATTTCATTCTAGAAGTTACTCTTCTTGGTGAATAATCTAATGGCCATGCAAAAGTTCCATCAAAGCTACTTCCATTTCCACCATTTGTTGCATTATTTTTTTTCTCTTCTTCTTGAGCTTTTCTCAAAGCCTCTGCGATTGCATCATCAATCTCTTTTAACTTAGCATTATAGGCATCTAACTCTGCTTGTTTTGCCTTTTCATCAACTGATAGTTTATTAATTTCTGATTGTTTTTTCTCTTGCAATGCAGATAACTGAGCTCTCTTAACTTCTTGATCTGCTTTTACTGATATAACTTTTGCCTTATCTTTTTCTAAATTATCTTTATCTTTTTGCAGTTGTTCCTTCTTGGCTTCCAATTCATCAATCAAAGCCGAGTCAGTTTCAACAATTTGTTGTATCATCGAATAGTTAGATAAGAAATCTAGTATATTTTCCGAATTAAACAGTACGTCTAAATATGAAGTTTCTCCAATTTCGTATAAAGCAACCATTCTCTCTTTTAATAGATTATCTGTCTTTTCAATTTCTGCTTCTTCATCTTCAATCTCTTTTTGTTTCTCATCTATTGTATCATTTAGCTCATCTATTTGTGCTTTGCTAATGTATCTAATTGCTTTTGTGCTTCTGTAACTTGTGTGGTAATTTTTTGCAATTCTGTTTCTGCTTCATCTTTGTCGTCAGATATGTCGTTTAACGCATTTTTAGCTTCATTTATCTTGTTTTGCACATCACTCTTATCATCCGTAAGAGATGCATATGACTTTACTACTATTGATGATATTAGCATAAGTACTGTTAAAGCTGACAGTACAGTTAATAACATTCTTTTTTTCATAGTTTTTCTCCTTTATACCTGCAAATATTTTCTCATTGAAATAGAACTTCCTAATGCACCAATTCCTATTCCTAATACCATATACACAATAACTAATAATGTTGTCATATCTGTAAATGATAGAAGTTTTATTCCCATTGTACTTATTATTGAGTTTGTTCTGCTGCATTTGTAATTAAGCTATATGCAATTCCAAGAACTAGTATTGAAAGTAATGCTGCAACAATACCAATTATTATACCCTCAATTACGAATGGCCATCTAATGAAGCTGTCTGTTGCTCCAACATATTTCATAATTGATATTTCGTTCCTTCTTGCATGAACTGTTAATTTTATTGTGTTTCCTATAATGAATATAGATATTAATACTAACAATGTTAATATTACAGCAGAAACAATTCTTACACCATTTGCTATTGCGACTAACCCATTAATCGTCTCATCTCTACTCTGTATACTATCAATATTGTCTATTTTTTTAATTTCATCTTGTACTTGAGAACTTAGTTTCAAGTCTGTTAATGTTACTAAATATGAAGCCTTGAATGGATTCGATTCGTCCCAACCTGCAATTAAAGCTTGCTTGTCCTTTAATTTTTCCTTAGTCTGATTTAATGCATCTTCTTTAGACACGAATGTTACCTTATTTACTCCATCTATTGCTTGTATTTGTTCTCCAATTTGCTCCATTTGAGCATCTGTTGCAGTCTTTTGAATAAAAACTTGAATTCCTTGTTGTGTTTCCAATGTTTCAACTGCATTGTTTAGGTTTTCTATAATCATGAAAAATAAGCCAAAAATCAACATAGTGGCACACATAATTGCAAGTGACGCACCCGATGATTTTTTATTGTGAAATACATTTCTAAAACCTTCTCCTAATAAATAACCAAATATACTATGCTTCACTGTCATACCCACCTTTTTTATCACTTATAATATTTCCGTTTTCTATACGAATAACTCTTTTGTTCATTTTATCTACTATATCTTTTGCGTGTGTTGCAACAACCAAAGTAGTACCTCTTAAATTGATTTCATTTAAAAGTCTCATAATATCCCAAGCTGTATCTGGGTCTAGGTTTCCTGTAGGCTCATCTGCAATTAACATTGATGGATTGTTTACTAGTGCTCTAGCAAGTGCAACTCTTTGTTGCTCACCACCAGATAACTCATTTGGATATACATTTGCTTTATCTGAAAGGCCTACCATTGCAAGAACCATTGGCACTTGTCTTCTTATATGTTTTGGTGTAGCCCTTACAATATACATTGCAAAAGCAACATTCTCATAAACAGTTTTATCTGGTAAAAGTCTGAAATCTTGGAAAACAACACCCATACTTCTTCTTAAATATGGAACTCTCTTAGGCTTTAAGAAAGTAGTATCTTTTCCATTAATAATAATGTGTCCAGAAGTTGGCTCTTCCTCTTTCAAAATTAACTTTATTAAAGTAGACTTACCAGAACCAGAACTACCAACTAAGAATGCAAAATCTCCTTTATTAATAGTAAAATTAGCATTGTGTACAGCCTCTGTGCCAGTATCGTATACTTTAGAAACATTTCTAAACTCTATCATTTTAAAATCCTCTCTTCGCCCTTTCTCGGCAACTTTTCGCCCAATAGGGACGCCCCTTTTGGGCGAAATTAATAGTTTTATTTATCTCAGACCATTTTCAGTCATTTTTTAATTCTGTCTTTAGTAAAATGAACGTCATATATTCGACATCTTATATCATAATATTTTATTCTTCTCTATAATAACAATAAACGATGTTAAATGCAAGAGTATTCGGCAAAAAAAATAGCAATTTAAGTTTAATTTTCTCACTTAAATTGCTTGATATTCGCTATTATTCAAGAGTATAAAATTCACAAAAAATTCACAATTATTTTGATAATATTTTTACTAAATATTCGCTATTTAAATTGTATTTTTTCAAAAGCTCTTCTGCTTTTCCAGACTCTCCAAATGTATCATTTATTCCTATTCTTGTTACCTTTGCTGGGAAATTTTCTGAAAGTACCTCACATACAGCCGTTCCAAGACCTCCTATTATGCTATGGTCTTCTATTGTAATTATTCTTTTCGTCTCTTTTGCACACTTTATTATCATTTCTTTGTCTAATGGTTTTATAGTATGAACATCTATTACTCTTACATTTATGCTTTTTTCTTTTAATACTTCCTGTGCCTTTAAAGCCTCAGAAACTGTCACACCTGTTGCAATTATGCTTGCATCTGTTCCATCTCCAATTTGAATTGCCTTACCAATTTCAAACTTTATATTGTTTTCCTTAACAAATCCTTCATCATATATTACTGGTGTTGCAAGTCTCGATAATCTTACATACACGGGTCCATTTACATTTGCAATTTCTTTTATTGCCCATTTAGTTTGAACATCATCAGATGGACTCATAACCATCATGTTTGGAAGAGTTCTCATCATGCTTATATCTTCTAGCATTTGATGTGTTGCACCATCTTCGCCAACAGTTATTCCAGCATGTGTAGCACATATTTTTACATTAGCATTTGTGTGTGCTATTGTATTTCTTATTTGATCATAAGCTCTTCCTGCTTTGCAAACACCGCAAAAGTACTAACATATGGAATTTTTCCAAAAGTACTTAATCCTGATCCAGTTCCCATCATATCTTGCTCTGCAATTCCCATATCAAAAAATCTTTCAGGGAATTCCTTTGCAAAAATTGATGTTTTTGTTGCTCCAGATAAATCTGCATCTAGTACAACTACATTTTTATTTTCTTCTCCTAGCTCTGCTAAAGCCTCTCCATAGCTTTGACGTGTTGCAATTTTTTGGTCTAAAAACATATTGAGTCCTCCTTTCCAGGTAGCTCTGAAATATTATGTTTTATTTTTTCTTCTTCTAATTTTAGAGCCTTCATCGCCCTTTCGTACTGTTCATCATTTGGAGCTTTTCCATGCCATTCGGCTTTGTTCTCCATGAATGGTACTCCTTTTCCTTTTACAGTTCTAGCAATTATTATACTTGGCTGTCCTTTAGTCTGTCTTGCTTTCTCGAAACTATCTATCAACATTTCAATATTATGCCCATCACATGGAATAACATTAAAACCAAATGATTCCCATTTGCTATACAAACAATCCAAAGCTTTAACTTCTTCAACTTTTCCATCTATTTGCAAGCCATTATTGTCTAAAATTACACATAAATTATCTAATTTATATTTATTAGACGTCATTGCGGCTTCCCAGATTTGTCCCTCTTCAATTTCTCCGTCTCCTAAAACGCAATAAACTCTGCAACCCAAATTATCCATTTTAGATGCAATAGCCATTCCATTTGCGATAGACAAACCTTGCCCCAACGAACCAGTAGACATATCCACTCCCGGAACTTTTTCCATGTCTGGATGTCCTTGTAAGTTTGAACCTAATTTTCTGAAAGTTTTTAAATCTTCTTTATTAATAAATCCTCTTTCTGCAAGCACCGCATATAAAGCAGCTGATGCATGCCCCTTCGAGAGCACCAATCTGTCTCTTAAATTAGATTCCGGCATCTCTGGATTTATATTCATCTGATTAAAATATAAAACCGTTAATATATCTGCTATTGATAGTGCGCCTCCTGGGTGTCCAGATTTAGCACTGTATACTTCATTTATTATGTCAATTCTAACATCATTTGCAATTTTTCTTAATTCCTTCTCATCAGTAATTTTCAAATAAATCACACTCCTTCGAAGAATAATATACTATAACTTATGTAAAAATACAAGGTAATTTTCAGAAAACATCAGTCTACATCTACATTTTAATTGATTCGAGTTCTAAATTATGGTATAATATTCCTAGTTCGCAATGAGCATTTTTTTGAAAGGATGGTAACACAATGACAGAACGGCAACTCAAAATATTAAAGGAAGATTATTTTTTCCTATCAGGAGTAGTACATGCCAAAACAGTTGATAAGCCTTCTATCGCAATCAAACTTGGCGTAAGTTGGCCTACTGTGAAGAAAAAAGTTGCATCTTTGCTTAATGAAAGCATAATAATTAACGGAGGAGATTCTTATAAGATCAATCCAGATATTTTGGTCACATCATTATTTATTGGCATTTATTCTGATGGAATTAGCATTAATTGCATTGCACTGAATCTAGCCCAAGAAACTGTTGAATTAAGTGAAGTGCTCTCTAAGGAAAACTATGATAGTTTTATTGCAATCATTCATAACACAAACCTTAGTCTTTTGTCCAAAATCACATTTTTGATTCATCTCTTCTCGCAAGAGGACAAAATACTAAATGTCGGCATTTCTATTCAAGGAACAATAACTTCCTCAAAGGAAATTGTTATCTCTAATTCGTATTTGTCACTTAACAGTTCTTCGTTCCTAGACAAATGTACACTTTTTGAAGCAGTAAGAGCTAACTACTACATGTTGAAAGCAGACTATTTACTAGATGACATGTGGTATCTGTATGTTGGCAATGAAGCCATTTATCTGTTATCAAATGGCACAATTAGTCCCGCCAAGGGATTAATTACTCTTGACACATGTGAGAAAAAGGCTATCAGTACTCTCTTTGAGCATAACACAGATTCAATTAGCCTCTTTGAGGCGAAAGACATCGTATTGCGAAAAATTATTCCTTTTATGCATTTTGTACATCCCTCCGTTTTAATCGTCGGAGGAGCACTAGCTAGTGAAGATGTTTCCAGTTTTGTCTATTCCGACTTTAAGGCTTTAAACATCAGCGAAGTAAAATTCGATGACAGCAACTTTGCAAAGTCTATTGCATGCTTTGCGATGAGCAAGTTCTTCAAAGGTCGGGAATGATATCATTCTCAATAAAAGAGTCGTATTTTCTGAATAGATGGTACGACTCTTTTATATTTCCAACAATGATTTATATTAAATATAATTTCATTTATTGTTTTTAAGCATATTGTTTTTTTCTTTCTCAAGCTGCTTTAAACTTTTTTCAGGTGTTGGTAAATCCTCTGGCATAGTTCCACCATTCTTTTCAATTACTTCTCTTATATTTTTTCCAATATTATAATGGGTTTTATTTGCTTCTTTTTCAGTTTGTATATTATCTTTTTTTAATTTCTGCTCTGTTTGAGAAATTCTAAATAAATTTGCAATTAATTCATCGCTTCCCATATTGTCTAAAATATCTTCTCTATATCTTAGCCCTTTTCTTTTTAGCTATATCGTCAGCCGTTTCTCCATTATATAATCATTTATAACCTGCATTGTGAAATTTATCGAAGTTCTTTACCCCAGCATTCTTAGCAGAATATTGAGCGAATAATTTCCTTTTCTGGTTAAATTTCTTTGGTAAAATCTTTTTTCATCTTCAGTTAACAGACTGTATTCTTTTTCTGTAATTTCCTGCTTCCTTGTCTGTACTGCAAAATATGTTTGTGCTAAAGCAATTACCTTTTTTCTGCTGTCTCCATTTTGTGCTATCAAATAGCAAGCATAACGACTTAGTTTATAATCTGTCTGTTCTCTATAAGCTCCTGAACCTATTAAGACCATTTTATTGACATTAGTAAAATGGTCTAACACACTTATATCACTATTTTCACAAGATATTTTAGCCTTTTTCACTATTTTTTCAAAATTCTGCCAATTTGAATATTCCAAAATAGGCATCAATTCTCTCGCATACCAAAATTCTACTCCATTCTCGTCAATGTGTCTAATGTCTTCAAACGTTTGATTTTCTCTCTTCGCATTTTTCATCTTCATCACTCCATTTACATTTAATGGAATTAATTTTAAAACATTTGTTTGTATTTGTCAAGCATTTTTTATATTTTCTTAATAAAAAAAGTTGTATTCTTCTAAATAGATAATACAACCATTTTTCACTTAATACATATATAAATTTGGGTGGAGATGAGGGGAGTTGCCGAGCCGCGTCGGGAAAATTGTCCACTGGACAATTTTCTATTCCTCCTTTTCGACTCCCTAGTACTTTATATTATTCATTTAAGTAATATATAAAATTCTAGTTTTTTCTTTCTATTCTGGTGGAGATGAGGGGAGTTGAACCCCTGTCCAATATTCTTTCCATATACGTTTCTCCGAGTGCAGTTTGTTATTTAATTTTCCCTATAAAATTCATTAACAAACAAACGAATTTTACAAGTAGCCATTTGTTTTACCTACTGCTTTAATGGCTAAAGCAGTGTTGTTATCCTACTAATTGACGCCTTATCTAAGACCGTAGGCCTTCCTAGTAAGACGAGCTACCTAAACTTAGGCGCGTATGCTAATTCTGTATTATCAGCGTTTATTTTTATTTCTGCTTTTTTATAGTGGCCGCAGCCATCCACTACTCGCTACATATACTCATACAAGGATTCTTTAGGAAAACCAACTAATGTGGCTACTACTCGGTTGCCATTTACATTTAACAATAAAAAAAATGGCTTAGCGGAAAATCCGTTAAACTTTTTCAATACGCTCTAAAAAAAAAATAAAGCCTTACGGCTTTACCTTCTAATTTATTATGTGGCAGGGGTACTAAGACTCGAACTCAGCCCAACGGTTTTGGAGACCGGCATGCTAGAAACATTTGCATCGGTAATCTTAGTTATCTCTTCTTCTGCTTCTTGAGATTCTTCGCAGATTGCTTCAGGATGTGTTTCTCGCCAAACTTCAAGTTTACCAGCCAGTGGAGTATTTGCAGAAGTTTCTTTCTCTGCAGAAATTGCACTCCATACAGCTTCGAGATATCCACAAAGTTCACGAGCATATTTCAAGAAATGTTCCGCTTGATATTTGTCAAACCTCAAAGAACGGATCCTCCGAAGATGTTTTCCTTCTTTGTACAACCAAGCAGATACAAGATTCGATTTATCTCAATATCATTTGCGAGGTAGCAAACCTGGTAGCAGTGAATGCAGGCTTCATATGTTAATATTGGATCGCCCGTTGCGCTAAGTAAAGCCTTAAAGGCTTCCTTGCAACCACTAGGATAGTTGACCATCAAGAAATTCGGATGAACTTTTTTCCTCTGGTACCGAAGCTCATTACGCAGAGGTTCAATCATATCAGACGGAATTTCGACCGGTCTCTTGCTGGAATACATCATACCGCTTACCAAATTAGAGTCCTCTAAGACGAGAATGTCGTCATTGAGTAACTTATCCTGCTCACGGATACCTA
>VOFC01002325.1_pt1 | contig 54415 bp, 74 predicted proteins | sample 5384161 | NCBI WGS metagenome assembly VOFC01 (sample SAMN12384722, study PRJNA508395) | human gut metagenome | isolation source: healthy gut B | host: Homo sapiens | reverse complement strand
TATAATAGTTGAATATGCTAAAAAAATCAAGTTAAATACTGTGCATTATTTACCTGACTTTTGTTGAAATTATGTAGGTTTGTCAATGATGTGTTACAAAAATCAGAAAACTTCGCCGAAGGATAAAAAAGGAATACAAATAATCGGCAGGAGATTTCCAGTTAAGAGGGCGTATAGGGAAATTATTGTACTTTCTGTTGTGAACAGCAAGTTGCTTTTTAAAGTCATCAAAAGAGTAAAATGAATGAGTAGCATAGAAGTATTCGTTATCTTTGCGATGTGAACGCTCTACCTTACCGTTGTGTCTGGGAGTGTACGGTTTTATCAGCTTATGCTTTATGCCACACTGTTTGAGGCGCGCCTCAAACAGTGTGGGTGTCGGCTTTTCGGTATTGCCTAAGCTTTTAGTAAATTCCGAGCCGTTGTCGGTTTGAACACATTGTATCTTAAAAGGAAATTTTTTTTATAAGGTGTTCAAGAAAAATGGCAGAGGAATATGTGCTGTGTTCCTCAAATGCTTCCAAATACCTAAAGCGTGAATACTCATCTATTGCGGTATATTGGTAAAATTTTTTTGCCCTTTGCATCACCTACCATACACACCTCCGGTACAAATTTAACATCTATTTGAACTCTTTGACCGGGGAATTGCATTTGTTCATATTGTTTTGCCACATACTTTGGGTTTGGCGGTTTAACAGCCATTTGACCTTGTCTGCGTAAAATGCGATATAAGCCCGTCACCGAGCGAGTATATCCTCTTTGGCGCAGCTTTACCCAAAAACCACCAATCCGGCGTTCATATTACGCTTTCGCATATCTGCAATTAGTTTTAATTCCTCTGCCGTATGTTCATTAGGGTGATGGTGCGGTCGGTGTGATTTGTCTGCTAATGATTGCAGCGTTCCGTCATATCTTTTCTGCCAACGGTAAATATACTGACGGTTTGTTTTGTATCTGATTGCCGCTTTTGTTACACCTTTTTTATTTGCATAGTTAATTAGGGCTTGACGGTACAGCATTGTTTGTGTTACAGTATTCATGACGAATGGTGCTTCCTTTCAGTTGGTGTCGCAAACTTTAACTGTAACACAGAAAGCTCCATTCGTCACTCTTTTTTTTAACCTCTGTAACACATCTATTGTAAACCTACATATTTACCTGACTTTTGTTGAAATTAAGCCTTTTAAATCGGAGCAAGGTGTGTTATAATTGTAGAAAATACGAAAAAGGCTTAGTGCGAGGTTTTATATAATGCTCGGTTTTTACAATTACACAGTTGTTCTTACATATCTTTCATTGTGCTCAGGTATTACCGGAATATACCTTACCTTGTAGGCAGGGTCATCCCGGTCTCGCTACGGTATGTTTGCTTATAAGCGGTCTGCTTGATGCCTTCGACGGGAAGGTCGCCAGGACAAGAACGCAGAGCACCGATCAGGAAAAACGTTTCGGCATACAGATAGATTCGCTTTGCGACCTTGTGTGCTTCGGCGTGCTTCCCTGCTGCATAGGCTATGCTTCCGGTATGAGAAGTCCGCTTTACGTCCCGGTTTTCTGCCTGTTTGTGCTTGCGGCACTCATCCGTCTCGCCTATTTCAATGTGACCGAGGAGGATCGTCAGAAGGAAACCGCCGAGCGGCGTAAAATTACCAGGGTCTTCCTGTTACATCAATATCGCTTATCATGCCGTTATTTTTCCTACTTGCTTTTACGCCGGTCAGGAATATCTTCAATTTGTGTTTCTGGGCGTTCTTCTGCTAACTGCTGCTGCGTTCGTGACACGCAGCATAAAGATAAAAAAGCCCAACTCACAGGGGCTTATAGTCATGGTAGTCATAGGTCTTGTCGAGCTTACAATACTCCTTTTACTGAAGTTCAGGGTGTTCTGCTGATATGAGACCTGTAAAGCCTGCCACCGGCACCTGCTCACGGTCACTGCGATTTCTTTATAACACCGCAGCAGGTCGTATACTTCTGCGCCCACTCGTTTCAAGGCCGGTCTCGGTAATAGCCGGAAAATTTCTTGACACCAAAGTCTCCTGCCTCTTTATAAAGGGATTTATAAAGTCCGGCGGTATTGATATGACCGATTATGAGGAACGGAAGTTTTCCTCTTTCAATGACTTTTTTACGCGCCGCGTAAAGCCGGAAGCAAGACCATGCGACCGGGATGCGTCGTCGCTTGTGTCGCCGTGTGACGGTAATCTCAGCGCTTACAGAATAACTGACCGTTCTGTCTTTTTACCGTAAAAGGCGTCGAATATTTATTGTCTGAGCTGGTTAAAGATGACAAAGTTGCAGACAAATACCTTGGCGGTGACCTGCTGATATTCCGCCTTGCGGTCGATAATTACCACCGGTATGTCTGGTGTGCCGACGGGACACCAGACGCTACGGTAAGATTCCCGGAAGGTATCACACCGTGCAGCCGATCGCGATGCACCGCTACAAAATATTCCGTGAGAACGCGCGCGAATACACCGTCCTGCACTCAGATGTCTTTGGCGACATAGTGCAGATGGAGGTCGGTGCCATGATGGTGGGCAGGATATGTAACCCTGCGCCGCGAGGGAACGTCAGTAAAGGTGACGAAAAGGGCAGGTTTGAATTCGGCGGTTCAACCATTATAATGCTGCTGCAAAAAAACGCCGCAGAAATTGACAAAGAGTTCTTTGAAAACACCGCGGCAGGACTTGAGACCTGCGTGAAGTGCGGTGAAAAAATAGGATCTAAGCGGTAGTGCGTTTTTATGGGATCAGTGCCGTTAATGGAAGGACGGTAACCCCGCAAAAAAGCGTTTTCGCGTCGAAAGCCGCTTGATATAATTTAAAGGGGTTAATTGATGAAAAAGAACAAAATCGTCAGCCTTGTCCTCTGCATTGCGTATGTGCTCACCATATTTGCGTGGAAGACGACCGGCGATGCCGTTGCCAAAACGGTCTCGACCTATCTGCACAGCGTTTCACTGCAGTTCGACGGAACCGCTCCGTACGGAATTCCTATGCACCGCGGCGTTTCTTCCATACGCTATGACGACCGAGGAACCTTAAGAGTTCAAACACTCCGGGCGTCGGCGGCAGCTTTACATCGGAAAGGACGGCACGGTCGGAAGCACGATCGTGACGCAGAACGGTACCGATGAAGAAAAAAGGCAGCTGCAAGGGACGGACTCTTCCACTGCATACCCGGCAACACCTACCGCATTAAGTTTGATTATAAGTTCCTCGCAGGAACAAGCGGTACCGGTAAAGCCATGGAGCTGTGGCTCGTTCCCCGATCCCACGGCAGCCTCAATATCAAATTACTGGCTGTCGGCAAGGGGCAACTCTTATAGACTCTGATCCGGCTGAGCTGGTGCTTGGGGAAACAGCGACTACACTCACTGAGGATACCGAATGGAAAACGGCGTCATATACATTCAAGATCAACGCCGATCAGACCGAACCTCTGGCGCTCGGAATACGTCCGGGCTACAGCACTACCTATGTGACCTCAGCCGCATTTGACAATATTACCGTGGATCAGGTCTCGTCATTCGGAATATGACGCAAGCAGCCTGCACACCATGGACGACCCGGAAGGCATCGATGCCTTCATAGTCGGTTCCGGCGTGACCGGGCGGCTATAGTCAACGGCAATGCGGAGCACGGCAAGGTTCTGAAGGTGGTCGCAGGCGCCAACGCAAGGTTGGGCTTTGCAGATTTTGGTGTCAAGCGCAACCGTAAATATTATATTTATTATGATGCAAAAATCCGAAACCGCCAATACGACAATCAACACCCTTATCGGCGTAAACGGAAGCGGAACGCTTTCCTGCCGTTACTTTTTCGGGTATGAAAACAAAAACGCCGGCATAGAGTTCTATATAAACGGTGAACAGACCGAAGCCAGAAACTTCAAGATGTCAGATTCCTGGGCGCGTTACGGAATGATAATAGACACATCGAATGAGGCGCTTTTGTCGGCGATAAACTCGTACAGCACGGAATTTTGGGACAGCGATATACATTTTTCTGTTCGGTGCGAGCAACGCAACGGTCTATTTTGACAACATAAGGCTGGTCGAGATTGAGGATGTGCCTTCGGCAGTGCCGGATCACAACAAAGGGACTCCCAAATTCTCTATAAGAACAGAAAAACTGCCCGAAAGCGAGGGCGAGACTTACCGATCCGCCGGTCTCCGTTTCAGAGCAACGGTCGATGGTGAAACAAAATCGTCTGCCGATGAAATAGGATTTATTGCGGCACCCTCATCGTCAACCGGATTTGATCCCGACTGGTACAGACTTGAAAACGGAAAGAGTGACGTTGCAAAATCAGCTGTCTGCTACAGACGCGGCGACACTGATATTGTTTATTCCGAGAACGCCGATTTCACTACATATCAGCTGATACTGTCAGGCATATCATCCGAAAAGCGGCAGAAATGCCTATGACCGCAGGTTCAGCGCAGTAATGTATGTAAAGTCCGGCAACACATACACATATTATGCACTTGGCGAGACCTCATGGTATGAGGTTGCCGCAAAATACCGCGTGCTCAATGTGGATTATGAATTGTTTGATGTTGTTATCGACGCCGGACTTCATGTAAACGGCATGACGCAGCATGAAGGCTTTGCGGTAGGCGATCCTTTTGCCCGTACTTGACAGTAAGCGCTACGATGTTATCGACGCTGACATAACATTCCTCGGCTGGTACGACAGTACCTATACTACCAAGTCACACGGTTGCCACCAAAAACGTGACCGATTATTATGCTAAATTCTCGACAACAGCATTTGAACTCAGCTACGGCGGAATGTATGATCCGCAAGGCAGATACAACAAGCCGGGCAACAACGGTATAGCTGCATGGAAATACGCAACCGATCCCACCGATCTTACAAACAGATGCGTAAAGGTCGACCTTACAAACAACGGACAAAATACTCATTTTGCCCTGTCGCTTTTGAAGGTTCCTCCGAAGGATTTATGATGAAGCCCGGCAAAAAGTATGTTGTCAGCTTCAGATACTATATTGAAGCCGAAACGGAAATGCAGAGCAGCCTCGATTCCAGTTGAGAGGAAGCGCAAAGGAAAATATAGGCATAGCCGGCTCCAAGACCGACTATCTGAGAGCCAAGACATTTTTCTGTTACCGGCAGTTGGACCGATTGTGCCTTTTACCTTTACCACTGATGACAAAATAGTCGGTAAGGAATATCTGATCATGCTGGCACAGAATGTTGTCGATGATGTTGTATTTTACATGGACGACATTTACATAACCGAGCTTGCAGCCGGAACCGATGTGATTTTAAGATCATATACAGACAACGTTACATACAACGAGAACGGCAGGGTAAGCAATGCAGGTCATGTGTATATCGGCAAGCCTATCCGCCACTGCCCCGGCCTATGCCGGTGCCGAATTCATCGCATGGTACGACAGCGAGTTCAAGGTCCCGTACACAAGAATACCGACTGATTCAATGGAACTGTACGCCAAATATGACGCTACGGTACTGACCTTTGAAAACGGTTATCTCTACGACCCCAACAATAAAATAGGTTCGATAATGTCAAAGTTCGATATAGTGACCGAGCCGGACAACGAAAGCAATCACGTTTTAAGGGCGTCACTCGCCGGGAACGGTAACAATCATAATATATGCCTGCCGCTGTCAGGATACACTGAGGGCGGTTATCTGCTCACCACCGGCAGCACCTATACAGTGACCTTCCGTTATAAGGGAGAGAATGTAAACTCAAAAGGCGTAGCCATACAGCTGCGCGGCTCAAACAGGGACGGTATATCCAATACAGGCGGAAAAACCAGCTCTCTGACCAGGCATACTGTAAGGCAGACAGATAACGGCACATGGAAGACCGCAACACTGACCTTCACATACACCTACAGCGATACCGATTATCCGTATCTCCTTCTCCTCGCACAGGACAATGCGCTCCAAAGTGATGCGTGCACCGCAACCGTCTACTTTGATGACATTGTAATAAAAGGAGACTGCCGCTGCCAAAACATACACGTCGAACAGCATCAGCATCGGCTCACAAGCCATCGGAACAAGGAAGCCTAACATAGTAGTCCCCGATTACAACTTCTCATATCTTGCTCAGATGCAGATAGAAAATCTTCAGAACGTTATCAAGACCGTCACCGGCGGAAACTGCAGCCGCATACACGAGCGCAGCAGCACCGGCGGTTCCGAAATAGTGATCGGCGATGTCTCCTACAACGTGATTTCAAAGACTTCGCTGACCTCAGAGCAGTACGAGATACGCTTTGTGGGCACAAACGTCTACATAAACGGCGGCAGCACATACGCTCTTGCCATGGGAATTTCGGAATTTGCAAAGATGATCGAAACAGCACCGTCGAACAAGAATTTCACTGCAAGTGATAATGTATCGGGCAACTATTCCGAGAAGATCGACGGATACGGCGGCGATTACTACAGACCTACTCTGCTCGAGGACTTCAACGGCACTGAGGTCAACGAGAACATATGGACCGTATACGGCAAAGCAAACATGCTTCAGGGCAGCAGCCCCGGTCATAACGGAAAGACCAGCCTCCGCTCACCTGAACGCACTACCGTAAGCGACGGCAAGCTTATAATAAGTGCTGCATATGACGACCAGTATTACTACGGCGGAATGCTGCGCTCTACAGGCAAAATGAAATATCGTTACGGATATATAGAAAGCAGCAGCATATTGCCGAACGGCGGCGGACTGTGGACCGCTTTCTGGACCACTGCTCCGAATCCCGAGGGTGCTTACGGTAGTGAGGTCGATATAAATGAGTGCTTCGGCAATGCAGGCGTCATAGCAGCCAACCTGCATCGCTGGCCTACTTCCGTCGGCACAGATCTCGGTTATAGTCACACCTCTCTTGATTCCGGCTTCTCGCAGCAAAAGCGCAAATACGCAGAGACCGGCAAGACCTTTAACGATGAATTCCACACCTACGGTTTCTACTGGACCGAGGAAAAGTGCAAATTCACCTGCGATGGCGATGTGTTCTTTGAATATTCTATAAACGGTGATACAGTACCTGCAAACCGCGACAACGACATCGACGCTTTTAACGAATTTTGCAGTCTTACCATGAGCATGGCGGTTGGCTTTGCCAACAATTCGGACGCGCCGGTCGAAGGAGCGGATTATTGGACAATGTCAAACAAGCTGATAGTTGATTATATTCATATTTATCAGATAGACGGTCAGGATCTTGTACTTGGCTAACGGCAAGAATATCAAAACCTATGTTGCTTTTTAAGTGACATAAAGACCGGGTCGGTTGGAGTGTTCCCAACCGATCCGGTTTTTTTGCGGTTTAATTCAGAATGTATACGAATTCTAGTTTAAAGCTGTCAATAAATTAAATAGTGTTTTTAAAAGCAATTTATTATTTGATTTTTTATCCGCTGCAAAGCCGTGAAAAAATACTTGACAAAAAATCCTAAAGCGTTATATAATACCATAAATAAAAGGCGTTAATGGGAAGAGTAGCCTTGTGTCTCCGGTATATAAGAGAGCAGCCCGTTTGGTGTAAGGGCGGCAGAGGAGCCTTGGTGAAAAACATCCCGTAGCCTGCGGAAGAAAGCGAAAGCGAGTAGAACCGCACGTTTTGAAAAGCGTTAATTTTCGACCGAGTGAGCCGGTGTTGCCGGCTAATATGGGTGGTACCGCGGAAGTCGTCTTTCGTCCCTGATGCTGGGGACAGGCGGCTTTTTATTTTTATGTTTTATGAAGCGTCTTCCCTTTTGACCGGTCACCGGCGCGCCGCAGTCGATGACACCTTACAGCCGGCGGCAGAACGGAGTTTTTATTTATGCAGATTACAAGAGAGCTTGTGGAGTATGTTGCTGAGCTGTCGAGAATAAAGCTCGACGAGCAATCGGCTGCGAAAATGGAAAATGAACTCGGCGCCATTGTGGATTATATGGAGATCCTAAAACAAATAGATACAGACGGTGTTGAGCCGCTGTCCCACGTTTTCAATATCACCAATGTCATGCGCGAGGATGAGGTTGTGCCGTCATATCCGCGTGAGGACATCCTCAAAAAACGCACCGGAGCACACCGACGAAACAGTGGTCGTGCCCAAGACCGTGGAATAAGGAGGACGGCAGTATGGATATTTTAAAAATGACCGCCCTTGAAGTGGGCGCGGCTATAAAAGGCTAAAGAGCTGTCGGCTGTCGAAGCCGCAAAGGCTGTGATAGCCGCCGCAAAGCATAAGGACGACAAAATAGGCGCTTATATAACGCTTTGTGAGGAAAAAGCAGTCGAGGATGCCGCCGCTGTGCAGGAAAAAATTGACAGCGGTGCTATCACCTCTCCTCTTGCCGGCGTGCCCTTCTCTATCAAGGACAACATCTGCACAAAGGGCATAAAACAAGCTGCGCCTCAAAGATACTGGGCGATTTTGCTCCGGTCTACAACGCGACTGTCATAGAACGTCTTGAGGCTGCCGGTGCCGTTACGGTCGGCAAGCTCAATATGGATGAATTTGCGATGGGCAGCACTACCGAGACATCGTATTACGGCGCGACTAAAAACCCGTGGAACACCGCTCATGTGCCGGGCGGATCGTCGGGCGGTGCCGCTGCCGCAGTTGCGGCAGGCGAAGCCGTCTGCGCTTTGGGCTCTGATACGGGCGGAAGCATCCGCCAGCCGGCGTCGTACTGCGGAGTAACCGGTTTCAAACCTACCTACGGTACCGTTTCGCGTTTCGGACTTATCGCTTACGCCTCGTCGCTTGACCAGATAGGTCCGGTGGCAAGGGATGTCCGCGACTGTGCCGCCGTTATGAACGCGATATGCGGCAAGGATGCCGCAGACGGCACCTCGCTTGACATTGCTTACCCCGATTACCTTGCGGCTCTGAGCGGCAATGTCAAGGGTATGAAGATAGGTCTGCCGAAAGAGTGTTTCAAAAACAAGGGACTTGACAGCGAGGTCGCGGCCCGTGTTCTTGATGCCGCAAAGGTGCTTGAGGCAAACGGTGCAATAATCGAGGAAATAAGCCTTCCGTTTATCGATTATGTGATTCCGGCTTATTATATAATAGCCGCCGCCGAGGCAAGCTCCAACCTTTCGCGCTTTGACGGTGTAAAATACGGCTTCCGTGCCGAAAATTATGACGGACTGACCGATCTTTACAACGCAACGAGAAGCGAGGGCTTCGGCGACGAGGTCAAGAAAAGAATACTTCTGGGCACCTTCGTGCTGTCGTCCGGCTACTACGACGCATACTACCGCAAAGCACTTAAGGTAAAGGCGGTTATAAAGCAGAAATTCGACGAAATATTTAAAAATTACGACCTTATAATGTGCCCTACCGCACCTACCACCGCGCCGAAGCTGGGCGAGAGCCTTGCAGACCCTCTGCAGATGTATCTGTCTGATATATTCACGGTGTCGGTCAATATAGCCGGGCTGCCCGGTCTGTCGCTGCCCTGCGGCTTTGACGGCAAGGGACTGCCCGTGGGCGCACAGATAATAGGTCCGGCATTGGGTGAGCAGAAAGTGCTGAATGCCGGATACGCCTATCAGCAGCTGACCGACTTCCACAAGAGACTCCCCGGAGGTGAAGTGACATGGAATGGGAAATAGTAATGGGACTTGAGGTTCACGTCGAGCTGGCGACCAAAACAAAGATTTTCTGCTCCTGCACGACCGAGTTCGGCGGAGCGCCAAACACACACTGCTGCCCGGTCTGTACCGGTATGCCGGGAACGCTGCCGGTTCTCAATAAAAAGGTGCTGGAATATGCCGTAAAGGCAGGTCTGGCACTCGGCTGCGAGATAACAATGTACAACAAATTCGACCGCAAAAATTATTTTTACCCCGACCTGCCGAAGGCTTATCAGATATCTCAGCTTTATCTGCCCTTTGCAAGAAACGGCAGGGTGGACTTTATAACGCGCAGTAAAAAGCCCGGCTTTGTAAGGATCCATGAGATACACATGGAGGAGGATGCCGGAAAACTGGTGCACTCAGCCTTCGGAGACGCGACTTTCCCCGACTATAACAGATGTGGTGTACCCCTTATAGAAATAGTTTCCGAGCCGGACTTCCGCTCGGCTGAGGAGGTAATAGCCTACCTCGAAAAGCTTAAGACCACATTTGAATATTTAGGTATTTCCGACTGCAAGATGCAGGAGGGCTCGATGCGTGCCGACGTCAACCTGTCTGTAAGGAAAAAGGGCGAGCAGGAATTCGGTACAAGAACCGAAATGAAGAACATCAACTCCTTCAAAGCCATTGAACGCGCCATTGCCTTTGAGTCGGCACGTCAGATCGAGGTGCTGGAAAACGGCGGCAGGATAACGCAGGAAACAAGGCGCTGGGACGACAACAAGGGCAAGACCTACGCAATGCGTTCCAAGGAAAACGCACAGGATTACCGCTACTTCCCCGAGCCGGATATTCCCCCTGTATCTATATCCGAGGAGACGATAAAGGAATACCTCGATAATATGCCGGAGTTTTCGTACGAAAAAATAGCGAGATATCAGAGCCAGTACGGCATAGCCGAGGCTGACGCCGCCATTATAGCAGGCTCAAAGTATCTGGCGTCGCTGTTTGAAAAAACGGCTGAGCTTTGCGGCGATCCAAAAGAGGTGCGTTTCTGGATAATGAGTCAGATTATGTACTTCATGAATGAGCGCGGCGTTCAGCCGGAGGAAATAACGCTGACAGCGGAAAAATTCGCGCAGTTCATCGACACGGTGAAATCGGGACGCATAAATAAGCAGACCGGCAAGACCGTGTTTGAGGCGATGTTCTTCGCCGAGGGCGATTTTGATATTGAAAAATATATAAAGGACAACGACCTTTTACAGGTTGATGACACCGCATCCATTGAAGAAGCGGTAAGAAAGGTCATAGCCGCAAATCCTGCCGCGGCAGAGCAGTTCAAAAACGGCGAAAAGAAGGTCGTCGGCTTCTTTGTCGGTCAGGTCATGAAGGAAACAAGGGGCAAAGCAAAGCCCGAGACCGTAAACAAAACCGTGCTGTCAGAGCTCGGAAAGTTATAAAAAGGAGTGTAGTAAATGGAAACAGTAAGCACCGAAAAGCGCATTGACAAAACTGAAATAGCATATATCATTGACGGATTCAAGGACGGGACGATAAATGACGGCGACAAGGTGACCGTCAAGGGGTACCATACACCGCATCAAGGAAATGAGCGGCTTTGCGTTCGTCATAATCCGCACCGCGCGCATGACCTTCCAGTGCGTCTGGGAAGAGGGCAAGTCCGCTGCCGATATCAAGGACTTCAGCGTTGAGGAGTGTGTCGTAATAGACGGAACACTCATAAAGGAAGAACGCAGCCGTCTCGGATTTGATATCCGCATAGACGACATGAAGCGGATCTCCGGCAGAGCCGAGGTTCCGCCCATCGAAATAAGCAACGACCGCAAGATCGACAAGCTGACATTGAACACACTGCTTGACGACCGCGTGATATCGCTCCGCAATCCCAAGGTCAGAGCAATTCTTAAAATAGCCGACGGCGTGATGTACAGCTTCCGCGAATTTTTAAGGCAGGAGGGCTTTACCGAGTTCGTTCCGCCTAAGATAGTTGAGGCAGGAGCGGAAGGCGGCGCCGATATGTTCGAGGTCGATTATTTCGGCAAAAAGGCTTTCCTTAACCAGAGCCCTCAGATGTATAAGCAGATAATGGTCGGCGTGTTCCAGAAGGTATTTACCGTGGGTCCGGTGTTCCGTGCAGAAAAGTACAGCACCAACCGTCATATAAACGAGTTCCAGGGGCTTGATCTTGAAATGGGCTTTATAAATTCCTTTGAGGATCTTATGGAGCTTGAGGCAAGAATGTTCCAATTTATGTTCAAAACACTCAACGAGCAGTATGCGCCCGAGCTTGAAATGTATCTCGGCAAGGATGCGAGACTGCCTGAGCTGACCGTTTTCCCAAGATAAAATTCATGGAGGCAAAGCAGCTTTTTGCCGACGCGCATCCCGGCGAACAGGGCAAGCGCGCACTGCTCGAGCCCGACTTTGCGCCTGAGGAGGAAAAATGGCTGGGCGAATATTTCTTAAAGGAGCATAATGCCCCCATTGTGTTTGTAACACATTATCCGTCGGTCAAGCGTCCGTTCTATGCGATGGAGGACCCGGCTGATCCTAAATTTACGCTCAGCTTTGACATGCTGCTCAACGGACTTGAGGTCACCACCGGCGGTCAGCGCATACACGACTATGCCGAGCAGGTCGCAAAAATGCAGAAAAGAGGCATGGATATAGACCAGTTTGAGGACTACCTCACCATGCACAAATACGGCATGCCGCCGCACGGCGGAATGGGACTGGGACTTGAGAGAATTGTCGAAAACATTCTGGGACTTGACAATATCAAGCGCGCCACCGCATTTCCGAGAGACCGCGACAGGCTCCGTCCGTAAGCCGTATATCAAGAAGTCAGCGGCTGCCTGATCCGCACCGCAAAGGTGCGGTATAAGTTATGATAAAAACGAACCGGCAAAGTTTTCTGCCGGTTCGCTTTTTGTTTTATGATTGTTTGACAATGTAAATTTCAGTTCAGCGCCGTTAAATGCGAGAATTTAATTGAATGCTTGTAGGGCAGGAGTCGTGCCCCTGCCCTACGTCCATCAATATATCTATTACGTCGCTAAACTAAGATTTATCGCTGTATGGGCATAAAAACGGCGGAAGCAACGCTTCCGCCAAGCAAAGCATCAAACTGATTCCGATGCCCTTACACTTCGTCGGTTACGATGTTCCTGACCCAAATACCTTTTTTAAGCAGCACCGTACCGATTATACACTTTATAATATCGACCGCCTGACATGCGGCGTAGAGTGGCAGTATCGCAACATCAGTGTAGCGCGACAGCACAAAGGCAAGCGGCACGGTCACAACCCATACAAAGCAACTGTCGAACAAAAAGGTCACAAAGGTTTGACCACCCGAACGCAGCGTGAAGTACGAAGCGTGAGCATAGGCGTTTACCGGCATGAACGCAGCGCTTATGCACATTATTTTTGTGGCAAGTGCACGGATCTCGGCGTCAACCTTGTAAAAAAATCAGGTATAAACTGCGCGGCACCGATATAAATGAGCGCAACTATAACACTTATCATTATCGAAAAGACCATCATCTTGCGGTCTGAGTCGCGCGCCTTGTCGAACTCCCCGCACCAAGCTGCTGACCGACTATTATGCCGATCGAGGTGCCGACTGCCATAAAAATTACCGAGAAAACGTTCCAGAAGGTCGAAGAAATATTAACCGCCGCAACAACGTCCAGTCCCCTCGTCGAATACGACTGGTTGAGCAGCGCGATGCCGGCTGCCCAAAGTGCCTCGTTTATCATGAGCGGCATACCCTTTTTGAGCATCTGCACCGTAAGCGCGGCAGGTATCTTGGCGCTTTGTATGCACCCTCGATAAACTTGAAGCGTTCCTTGTTTTTATGCGTCCATACTGCCACTATCGCAAGCTCGACATACCTCGACATGACAGTAGCAACGGCGGCGCCGACTGCGCCAAGCCTCGGTGCGCCGAAATGACCGAATATCAAAATATAATTGAAGCACAGATTGACCGCGACAGCTATAAGACCTGCTTTCATGGGCATGAGGGTCTCCCCAGTCTCACGCAGACTGCTTGCGTAGCACTGCGCCAGCGCCGTCGGCAGCAGACCGACTATCATAACAAGCAGATAGTCGTTTGCGGCTTTGAGCGACCCTGCCGCATCCTCCGGCGCGCCCTCGCCGCGCAAAAACGGTTCTATGAGCTCATTGCCGAAAAATCCGAACGTAACGCTTGCGATAAGCGTCAGTATGACCGCCAGCCACAGCTTGAAGCGGAAAGAATTTCTCATTCCGATAAAGTCCTTTTTTCCGTAGAACTGCGCGCCGAATATGCCTGCACCCGAGACAGCCCCGAAAATGCAGAGCGTGAATACGAAAATAAGCTGGTTTGACACCGCAACGCCGGTCATTTCGACCTTGCCTGCGCCGCCCACCATGATGTTGTCAAGCATGCTGACAAAATTTGTAATGCCGTTCTGAAGCATTATAGGCACCGATATTGCCAGTACGTGACGGTAAAAGTCCCTGCTTCCTATGTATTTACTGCTTTTCATACGTTTCTCCTATCAAACGCAAAACCAAGCTCAAGCCATGAAAATCCCTTTATACAAAGCCAGCTTCAATATCGCTATCTGTGTTTTGGCATCCACTATGTCGCCGCTCATGACCAGTGAGACCGCCTTTTTAAGCGGCAGTCTGAACGACTCCAGAAATTCGCCGTCGTCAAGGTGATTTTCACCGAATTCAAGGCCTATCGCGCCTATGATGTGTATTATCTCGCCGCAGTAGCCAGGTGACGGATAAAGTGTCCCCAACGACTCAAAATGTTTTGCCGTCGCGCCGGTCTCCTCGTAAAGCTCGCGCTTGCCGCATTCGAGCGGATCCTCGCCCGGCTCGATCTTGCCTGCCGGCAGCTCGACCACCACCTCGCCGTACGGGTACCTGAACTGCCTCACGAAAAGCAGCTGATCGTCCTCGGTAAGCGCCGCAATGCAGACGCCGCCGCTGTGGTCGACCACCTCGCGCATCGACTGTCTGCCGTCGGGCAGTTGCACCGTATCGCGCCTAACATGTATTATTTTTCCGTCATATATCTTCTCTGAACCTATAGTTTTTTCTTCAAGCTTCATGTGACGCCTCCGTGCTGCATAAATATATTTAAAAGGTATCAGATAAGTGAGGGTGACCTATGCTGAACATTATAAAACATATCGAGCATGATTACAACAGTTTTTCTGAAATTATGCGGAGTTTATGCGAGAGGAATATAAATTTCTGCACCGCTTTTCGATAGGAAAGAGCGTTTTCGGACGCGATCTTGCGGCGCTGAGGTTGGGCAGCTCCGCCGACTGCATAGTTTATGCCGGAGCAATACACGGCTCGGAGCGCATAACCGCAACATTGCTGCTGAAATTCATATCCGAACTTTGCGAGGCTGTGGCGGCAAACGGCAAAATATGCGACGTGGACGCAAGACGGGCGCTCTACGGCAGGAGCGTTATATTCGTTCCGCTCTGCAATCCCGACGGGTGCGAGATATCACTTAAAGGCGCTGCCGGCTGCGGCGCTCACGCCGCGCGGATATATAAGCTGTGCGGAGGTGATTTCGAACACTGGAACGCAAATTTAAGAGGAGTTGACTTAAACCATAACTTTGACGCAGGCTGGGAGGAGCTGCACAAGTTAGAAAGAGAACAGGGATATTTCGGACCCGGACCCACTAAGGTACGGCGGCACAAAGCCGTTTTCCGAACCTGAGTCAGCCGCCCTTGCCGAGCTTTGCCGCACCTACAACATCCGCTATCTGCTGACATTCCATTCCCAGGGCGAGGTCATATACTGGGACTATGACGGCATAGAAACGCCGCGCGGCAAAAAAATGGCTGAGATATTCTCGGCGTCAAGCGGCTACGCGCTTGATGTGCCGACCGGTCTCGCCACCGGAGGCGGATTCAAGGACTGGTTCATAAAGGAATTCCGCCGTCCCGGATTTACGATAGAGGTAGGACTCGGCAAAAATCCCCCTTGCCGCCGCAAGCGGTGCGGAAATTTACAAAAAGATACGCGAAATGCTTGTGTTGGGACTGCTCATGTAGCTTTAAAAGAGGCAGGCTTTATGAAAATATCTGTTTTGTGAAAAAAACACGGTCGTGCTTTGCCTTACCTCGGTCATACTCCGCATAGCGGGCGTCCTGTTCAGGATATACCTTGCCGACCGCATAGGCTCCGAGGGCATGGGCGTTTATCAGCTCATATTTTCGGTATACATTCTGGCTTCGACCTTTGCCATGTCCGGCATCTGCACGGCTGTTACCCGTCTTGTGTCGGAAAATCTCGACCGCGGAAGGCTGGCTGTAAAACGCGTCATGCGCGCCGCAGCCGTGCTGACGCTTATGGCGGCGGCGGTATCGTCCGCCGCCGTGTTTTTCGGTGCTGAATTTATAGGGGTGAGACTGCTCTGTGACGCAAGGACCGTACCGGCACTGAAAATACTTTGCTTTTCGCTGCCGTTTATGGGGCTGTCGTCCTGTATAAGAGGCTATTTTATAGCCTGCCGCAAGGCCCTTTCCCCGTCGCTTACCGGGCTGGCAGAACAGGCTGTCAGGATAGGCGTCGTGCTGTTCTGCCTGTCGAAAGGGATCAGCAGAGGCATCGCCTACAGCGCGGCTGCGGTGCTGCTTGGCGATACGACCGCCGAGACCGTCTCGTTCCTCATAAGCTGGGTACTGTACAGGCGCGATCTTCGCAAAATGCATGGGTCGGACAGAATATCGGGAGTATTCCGCAAAAATACTTCGCATAGCACTGCCGCTCTCGGCGGCTGCCTACATGTCAACCGCCCTGCACACGGCGGAAAAATTTGCTCATCCCCTCACGCCTTTCGGGATACCACGGCACAAAAGGCAGAGGACTTGAGCTGTTCGGCGCTATAAAAGGTATGGCAATGCCGCTTTTGTTCTTTCCGGCGTCGTTTTTAAATTCGGTATCCACAATGCTGATACCAGAGGTATCGCAGGCGGCGGCACGCGGCGACCGGTCAAAGGTGAAAAGGACGGTCGAAAAAAGGCGGTCGGCATCACGCTGCCGCTGTCACTGCTCGCGGCATTCGCGTTTTTATTTTTCGCCTACGACATCGCCGACATAGTTTACGGCGACAGCGACGTTGGCTACATATTGCGCGTGCTGTCACCGATAGTGCCGTTTATGTACCTTGAAAGCGTAGCTTCAGGGGCTGCTCAAAGGCCTTGACGGTCAGATGAAAATGCTGCGCTACAATTTTGTCGATTCCGCGGCGCGCATAGCGGCGGTGCTTTTGCTTGTACCGCACACCGGAATATCCGGCTATCTGATGATAATGACGGTCAGCAACTGCTTCACGTCGCTTATGTGCCTTTCAAAGCTGAAGCGCGCGTCGGAAGCTAAGATCGATATAATGCGTTCGGTCATATTTCCCGGTTTCTTTTGTGCGGCAGGCGGTGCTTTGGGCAGATCGGTCGCCGGCTTTATTGGCGAAAAAACGATAGGCACAATAGCAGGAATGGCTGTGCTGGCGGCGGTCTTTGCCATCGGTACGACCTTTATGCGGCGCGTAAAAAGGGTGCAAACGGTAATCCCCGGCTGTATAAAGCAAAAAAATAGAAAAGACTTTGCACTGTGTCATTCCCGGCAAGCAATATTCTTTTAAATATATATAAAAAAAGTGTTTCAAAAGGTAGATATTTTGAAACACTTTTTTATCAAATCACTGCAATTTAGGAGCGGCATTGTATTTAAACGGCGAGATTTTAAATGATATTGTTATTCCGGAAAGCACTATAAAGATAAACAATTTTGCGTTTTCCGTATGCAATTCAATAACGACTACTACATTTAACGATCAACTTGAAAGTATAGGCGATTATGCATTTGCAAATTGTACTGCTTAAGCATAAAAAGTTCGAAAAGTGCTCATATGCCGGGTCGGTTTTTGTCGTATTTTGACCGAAAAGCCGATAGATATTAAAATCGGATCCGATTTTGTGATTTATTTTCACTATTTCTCTATCCGAATTGTATTTTGTGAATGTTTTTAGCAATTTTCTATTGACTTTGCTGTCATTTTATGGTATTATTTTGGCAAATTCGCGGCATGTAAGGCTGCACTGTGTGAGGTATCAAAATGCTTTTAAGGTTCATCATTTGCGATGAAAATTATAACGAGAGAGCAAGGCTCTCTTCAATGATAAAGGAGTATTTCAGCAACAAACCGCTCTTTACGGTCGAGTATGTAAAAAGATCTCTTCAAGGCATGAACTGCTGGCGAGGGTGCGGCATGCAAAGGAATACGACTTTTTGTTTATAGACGCAAGTGCGGACCTTACCGGTGCAATAGATACGCTGCTAAAGCTCAGAAAGTGCGGCTTTGTCGGCAGAGCAATGTTCCTTATAAAGCACAGCGACCGGATGCATGACGCGTATATGCAGGGTGTATCCGGCTTTTTGGCAAAGCCGATACGTTTTGACAGGCTGGTTCGTCTGCTTGACCGGCTGACAGGCAGCGGCGACGAGGCGACCGTAGCGCTGCAGAACGGGTGCGCGTATGAAAAAAGCTGGCGCTCGGCAGCATAACATATATAGAGAGTCTTGACGGCAAAAGCATAGTCCATCTGACCAACGGCAGGAGCGAGACTGTGGGCAAAAGTTTGTGCGAGATAGAGAGGGAATTATCGGGCGGCAGATTTTTGAAGTGCCACCGCAGCTACATAGTGAACATGGATCACATAACGGGCATGGACAATCATTTTGTGCTTGACACAGGCGACCGGATAGTGGTCACGCAGCGATTTATGGCGGCGGCGCGCGTCGCAGTGGTGCAGTATTACAAGAAGAAAAAGGCGGAAACAGGTGTGTGACGCGTCGGCGGCAGAGAGACGAAACCTCTGATGTCAACCCCGGTTTGGCAGGCGGAAAGCAAAAAAGATCATCAATTTGTGCGGCGCAAAGCATGTCTTGCGCCGTTACGTTTTTTATATTTATATACAGCTGAATTTTTGTTTAGGTGTAAAAAGCGGAAAATCTAATTGTACATTTGTAGGGCAGGGGGCTTTGCTTCTGCCATACGATGCAACAATCAATTTTTATGTTTATTATTGAGCAGCCTTAAATTTCAAATTTTCAATTTAGACTGTCGTTCCCTACGTCTGTCAATTAATTATACGAATGTATTTATCGCTAAACTAAAATATATTGCCGGATCGATTGTCTATTATCTGTAAAAAACGTCGGCGTAATATTCCGCCGACGGCTGCTTTATCCGGTTTACGGTTTGTTTCCGGTTATCATTTGTATTATGACTTGCCCGACAAAACGGTGTCCGGGTCGGACTCGGTCTTGACAATTCTTTTAAAACATTGATCGTTATGGGTATTGCCAATGCAAATGACAGAACATCGGCGACCGATTGGGCTATCTCAACTCCGGTCATGCCGAAAAGCGGCGGCAGCAAAAGTATTGCCGGCAAAAAGCACATGCCCTGCCTTGACGCCGCGAGCAGCGACGCCGGCACGACCTTACCCATGGTCTGGAGCATCATATTGCTCATGACCACCCACGACATAAGCGGCAGCGTAAAGCACTGGTACAAAAGCGTCCTTGCGCCTATGTCAAGCGCCAGCGGGTCGTTATCCCTGAACAGCGCGACAGCCTCTCTTGCGAAAATTCCAAGCACAACGCTCAGCACGGCAAGCACCAGAAACGACAGCTTGACGCAGAAATAAAACGCCTTTTGACCCTGCCGTATTTCCTTGCACCGTAATTATAGCCGCAGACCGGCTGAAAGCCCTGTCCGAAGCCGATCATGACCGACGCCGCAAACATCATTATGCGCGACACGACCGACATTGCCGCAACGGCTGACGACGAGGCAGCCGCACCGCACCTGCCGCGCTGACGGCAAGCGTTGCCCCGTAGATTCCGGCGGCATTATTGAGGCATGCCGTAGAAATACTGGCAAGTCCCTGCCGGCAGAGCGACGGCAGTCCGCCGCGGATTATTTCCGACACGGTGAATTTCGATACCTCGAAATTTTTTGAATTTTATTTTTAAGCAATCGCTGCGGAGCGTACCTATATAAAGGACGATAAAGCTCACCGCCTGACTCAGAACGGTCGCAAGCGCCGCACCCATGACCTCCATATCGAAAATGAAGATAAACACGGGGTCAAGCACGAGATTTATAACGGCACCCGATGAAATGCCCACCATCGCGTAAAACGCGTTGCCCTGAAATCTCAGCTGGTTGTTGAGCACAAGCGATGACATGAATATCGGCGCTCCGGCAAGGATTATCCTCATATAATCGACCGTGTAGTTGAGAAAATCCTCACTTGCTCCCAAAAGACGCGCCAAAGGAAATGCAAATATCTGACCGAAAAACAAGGATAATAATACCGAATATAAAGGACATGAAAAAAGCCCGTGGCTGCCATTTTTTTCAGCCGGCTTTTCGTTGCCGCTGCCAAGCGACCTCGATATGAAATTGCCTGATCCGTGACCGAAGAAAAATCCGAACGCCTGCATCACAGCCATAAGCGAAAACACGACGCCAACCGCCGCGGTCGCCCGGGTCTGCACCGCCGCCTGCTCGGCGACCGATCCGCTCATATAGCCTATTTTGCCGACAAAATATGTGTCAGCCATATTATAAAATGTGCTGACAAGCATGCTGATTATGGTCGGCAGCGCCAGCTTACAGACCAGCTTTTCGACCGGCTCGGTCGTCATTCTTAAGCTTTTCCTCGCGCTCAGAGGTGCTTTCCTGCTTCATTTTCAGAAATTCCCCTTTTCATATTGCTCCAAAAGATATTTTGCGACCCCGTCGCTGTCGTTTGAACCGATAACTTTGTCGGCGACCTTCAGAGCCGCTTCCTGCGCATTGCCGACTGCTATGCTCTCATCAGCCCAGCTCATAACTTCGGCATCATTGCCGTTGTCGCCGAAAGCCACAACGCGGTCAAAGCCGCACATTTCCTTCAAAGCTGCGGCGGCGTTTTTCTTGCCGCCCGACACCGAATATACCTCTAAAAATACAGCCCGTCGCTGTAGGTGTCAAGATACGCCGAGTAGCGGATGCCTGATATCTCGTCCAGCTCGCGGCATATGCTTTCTATTGTTTCCTTTTTATCCAGACCGTTTATATAAACGACCCTGTCGCTTATGTGATACTGCTTTGTATAATCAAATTTGTGGTACAGAGCCTTTCTGTCGGCTATGAATTCCCGCTCGTAGTCGTATTTGTTGACGGTGTACTGAACATCTAAAAAAGCCTGACCTTGTATATGTATAAGCAAACGGCGGACGACCGTGATCGACCATTATATCGGTCACATTCATAGCAGCCCCTCTGTTTATAAAACAGACCCTTTTCTGCGTGCCGCCGGCAGTATCGGTCAGAAAAACGCCGTTCATGGTAGCCGCCGGAATACGCAGGTCAAAAAGCGGCAGTATCTTAGCTGCCGAGGAATAAGACCTCGCCGTCGCAAAGGTAATGTTCATACCCTTGCCGATAAGGTCGTTTATCGTTTTTACCGTAAATTCGGACGGCGTACCGTTGCTTTGCAGCAGCGTGCCGTCAAGATCGCTGATATAAAGTGTTTTCATATTATTCCTCTATTGATTACCTTAGACCGACGAAGCCTGGCTCAGCGTCTCCCACTTTTCCATGAGTGACAAAAGCAGCTCGTCAAGCTCGGCTGCCCGGCGCGTCAGCTCTGTCAGCTTTTCATAATCGGTCGACACGCGGTCGCTGTCAAGCTCCTTTTTTATTTCTTTCTGCTCCTTTTCCGCTGCGGCGATCTGCTCCTCGCAGCGCGCAAGGTCAGCTTTGCGTTTTTCTTTCTTCGGCTGCCGCCTGCTTTCTTTGCAGATAGTCTCTTTTATTATCAGACTCCGCCTTTTCGCCGCCGGTGGACTTTTTAACCCCAGTATCCCTCGCGGCAAGGTAGTCGTCGTAGTTTCCCTGTTGTCTTTTTAAGGTGCCGTTTTCAAAATACAGTATCACGGTCGCCAGACGGTTGATAAGGTAACGGTCGTGCGACACGCATACCAGCGTTCCGTCAAAATCAAGCAGCGCTTCCTCGAGCACCTCTCTGCTTTCTATGTCAAGATGATTGGTAGGCTCGTCAAGAAACAGCAGGTTGTCGTGCCTTAACATCACCTTGCACAGCGCGACCCTTTGCCCTTTCGCCGCCGCTTAGGGTCTCTATAGATTTGAATACCTCGTCGCCTTTGAAAAGAAAGAGCGCCAAAGCGCCTCGCAGTGCCGAATCGCCAACCGCAGGGAAGGTGTTTCTCAATTCCCCGAACACGGTGTTTTTAAGGTCAAGATCGCTTTGATGCTGGTCAAAAAGCCTGCCTTCACACCGACGCCGAAGGTCACCTGTCCGCGATCCGACAGCTGTTTCAAAAGCGTTGTTTTACCGCAGCCGTTGGGACCTATTATAAATATCCTGTCGCCGCGGCGGATATTGACCGAAACATCGCTGTAGAGCGTCTTGCCGTCAAACCGCTTACATAAATTTTCAGCCTTCAGCACCTCGTCGCCGCTTCTTGACAGCACCGAAAACGACAGACACATGTCCTTTTTTTTCGGCCTCTGGAATTTTAAGGGTCTCCAGCAGGCGGTCGACCACCTTTTGCTTGCTTTCGGCTCTCTTTATGCTTTTTTTCACGGTTCCAACGACGCTGCTGCTCGATAACACGCTCAAGTCTTTCGACCTCTTTCATTGTGTTTTCATAGCTGTTGCGCTCCGCCTCAAGGCGTTCGTCGCGCACGCGGCAGTATTTTGTGTAATTGCCGTCGCAGCAAAAAGGGTGTGCTCCGCTATTTCAAATATCCTGTTTGCTACCCTGTCAAGAAAATACCGGTCATGTGAAATTATTATGACCGCGCTTTTTGACTGCTTTATATATCCGTCGAGCCACTCTATGGAATCTATGTCAAGGTGGTTGGTCGGCTCGTCGAGCAGCATAACTTCAGGCTGCGACAGCAGCAGCTTGCACAGCTCGACCTTTGATCGCTGACCACCAGAAAGCGACGCCACCGAAAGCCGCTGCTCCTCATCGGAAAAACCGAGTCCCAAAAGTGCCGAGCGCGTGCGCTGGCGAAAGGTCAGCCCACCCTCGCGTTCGAATTTTTCACGAAGCAGGTGCTGTTTTTCTATCAATTGGTCATCCGACGATGAAAGCAGACGGTTATCGACCGCTTTCAGCTCGGTTTCAATGGCAAACAGATCGGAAAAGACAGTCAGCGCCTCGTCGTAAGCCGAGCGCACCGACCCCATGCAGGCATGCTGAGCCAAAACCCCTACGGTTATCCCACTTTTGCGGACAATACCGCCGGCGTCGCACGGCTCTTTTCCTGTTATCATGTTGAAAAGTGTTGTTTTGCCGCAGCCGTTTTCACCTATGAGACCTATTTTATCTCCCGGCTCGACATTAAAGGAAACATCCCTGAAAAGCAGCCTGTCGCCGAAGCTTTTTCGATATTTCCGGCATTAATAAGCATTTGCTTCCTCCGAAATCAGATGGCGTCGGCGATACTGAGCACCAGCCGCTCGGTTTTGTCCCATCCAAGGCACGGATCGGTTATCGATTTACCGTAGACCGTCCCGTGACCGGCTGAGAGCCGTCCTCAATATAGCTTTCTATCATAAATCCCTTGACAAGCGAGCGCACGTCATTGTTCAGACGGCGGCTGTGCAGCACGTCCATGCAGATGCGGATCTGCTCTATATACTGCTTGCCGGAATTTGAATGGTTGGTGTCTATTATAAGTCCCATATTCTTCAAATTTCTTGAACTGTATTCGTCGTACAGCCGGCAGATATCCTCATAGTGATAATTAGGAACCGACCTGCCTTTTGTAGTCAGTCGATCCGCGCAGCACGGCGTGAGCAAACGGATTGCCGTCGGTCACGACCTCAAGCCCGCGATAGATAAAGGTCTGCGGATGTGTCGCTGCGGTTATTGAATTTAGCATTACCGAAATGTCGCCGCTGGTGGGATTTTTCATGCCTACTGGCACGTCGACGCAGCTTGACACCAGCCTGTGCTGCTGATCCTCGACCGAGCGCGCGCCTATTGCAACATATGACAGCACGTCAGAAAGATACGAATAGTTCTCCGGATACAGCATTTCGTCGGCACTTGACAGACCGGTCTCGGTGATAGCCCTTATATGCAGGTGCCGTATGGCTTTTGAGCCCTTTTAGCATGTCCGGCTTGTCGTCGGGATTTGGCTGATGCACCATTCCCTTGTACCCGTCGCCGGTCGTGCGCGGCTTGTTTGTGTAAATACGCGGCACCATAAGTATTTTGTCGCTCACCTTTTCCTGCAGCCTTGCCAGGCGGTGGATATAATCTATTACCGGCTCTTCACGGTCGGCTGAGCAGGGGCCTATTATAAGCAGCAGCCTGTCATCCTCGCCCTTAAATATATTCTTTATCTCGCCATCGCGCTTCGCCTTTGCGTCGTGGGCGGCTTTTGACAGCGGTATTTCCTTTTTGATTTCATCAGGTGCCGGCAGCACCCTTTCATGAACTATTGACATGTGTTTCAGGCCCGTCCTTTCGGGATAATAGGTTTCCAAATCATTGTACTACAATTTTTGCGATATTTCAAATACTATTTACATATACCGACTGTCAGAAGGTCGGAACCTCGGGATAATTTCCGGAGTTTATGCTTTCGAGGTCGATGCTCGTTTCCTCCTTTGCGGTAGAAAAAACTATCTGAGTCTGCGTGCTGCCGAAGGTCTGCAGCTGACCTATAAACACGTCGAGCGCCTCGGTGCTTTCAAACGCGACCTTTATGAGCATAGAGTAATGTCCGGTTACACAGTCACATTCAAGTACGTTCGGATGCTCCTTTATAAACGGATAAAAAACATTTTTCTGCGGCGGCTGAACCTCAAGATTTATAAACGCCGTTATGGGGTATCCTAATTTTTTATGGTCTATTTTAACGCTGTAGCCGCTGATTATCCCTTTCTTTTCAAGTCTTTCAAGCCTTGCCGCAGTGGCCGGAGAGGACAGAAATACCTTCTCCGCGAGGTCTTTTAAAGGCATCCTTGCATCCTTTTTCAGTAAATTTATAAGCTGAAAATCAATTTTATCCATTTTTGCTATTCCCTTTCGCTCCAAATTATGGTACAATAGACGTGAGCCATACGGCACAGTCCGCCAGAAGTGCTTCGTCACAGCCGTTCGTGTCTGTTTGCCGCTTCAAATTATTAAGTATTATATCCGTATTTGTACCTTTTGTCAACCGTGGCAATTAATTATATAAGCAATATTGCGGGAAATACGTTATTATTTTAAGTGAGGTCTTTGTATGGAACCTATTGAACAAAGCTGCTGCTTTACAGGATACCGTCCGGAAAAAGTTCGGTTCCCTCTGGATGATTCAAACGAAAGCTACCGCACCATGGTCTGTCGGATGATCTCGGCTATAAGCGACCGTATTTTAGCAGGCTGCACCGTGTTTTTACACCGGCATGGCATGCGGTTTTGATATAATAGCAGGCGAATATGTTGAGCTTGTCGCGCGGCGGAACAAGGATATAAAGCTGATCGCCGTCGTGCCGTATCCCGGGCAGGAAAACGGCTGGAGCGACGAATGGAAAGAGAGATATCACAAGCTGCTGGAAAGCTGTTCAAAGGTGGTTTATGTCAGCAATCACTACGACCGCGGAGTTTTTGCGAAACGCAACCGATATATGGTTGACCGCAGCCGCCATGTAATTGCATATTACGACGGGAAGCCTGGCGGAACGGGCAGTACAGTAAAATACGCCAAGGATCATATGCGTCATGTGGTAAACATATATGAGACCGATACATATAATGCCAACACAGAAAATTATAAACCGTACCTTACAATAGAAAACGCAGTTGAATTTAACGCCGGACAGTAAGTCCGGCGTTTTTATAGTCATACAAAAAATCGGAACAGTAATTTTCAGTTTAACGGCGCACGGCAACAAAAATCCAATTTGTACGCCGTAGGGAACGAGCCTTGAGTGTCGTTCCCGAATAAATACAAGAGCTGATTGTTGCATCGTAGGGCGGAAGCCACACCCCCTGCCCTACAAATGTACAATTAGATTTTCCGTTTTTACACCTAAACAAAAATTCAGCTGTATATAAATATAAAAACGTAACGGCGCAAGACATCCTTTGCGCCGCACAAATTCATGAGCTTTTTGTTTTCCGCCTGCCAAACCGGGGTTGACATCGGAGGTTTTCGTCTCTCTGCCGCCGACGCGTCACACACCTGTTTCCGCCTTTTTCTTCTTGTAATACTGCACCACTGCGACGCGCGCCGCCGCCATAAATCGCTGCGTGACCACTATCCGGTCGCCTGTGTCAAGCACAAAATGATTGTCCATGCCCGTTATGTGATCCATGTTCACTATGTAGCTGCGATGGCACCTCAAAAATCTGCCGCCCGATAATTCCCTCTCTATCTCGCACAAACTTTTTGCCCACAGTCTCGCTCCTGCCGTTGGTCAGATGGACTATGCTTTTGCCGTCAAGACTCTCTATATATGTTATGCTGCTGAGCGCCAGCTTTTTCATACGCGCACCCGTTCTGCAGCGCTACGGTCGCCTCGTCGCCGCTGCCTGTCAGCCGGTCAAGCAGACGAACCAGCCTGTCAAAACGTATCGGCTTTGCCAAAAAGCCGGATGCACCCTGCATATACGCGTCATGCATCCGGTCGCTGTGCTTTATGAGGAACATTGCTCTGCCGACAAAGCCGCACTTTCTGAGCTTTAGCAGCGTATCTATTGCACCGGTAAGGTCCTCACTTGCGTCTATAAACAAAAAGTCGTATTCCTTTGCATGCCGCACCCTCGCCAGCAGTTCATGCCTTGAAGAGATCTTTACATACTCGACCGTAAAGAGCGGTTTGTTGCTGAAATACTCCTTTATCATCGAAGAGAGCCGGGCTCTCTCGTTATAATTTTCATCGCAAATGATGAACCTTAAAAAGCATTTTGATACCTCACACAGTGCAGCCTTACATGCCGCGAATTTGCCAAAATAATACCATAAAATGACAACAAAGTCAATAGAAAATTGCTAAAAACATTCACAAAATACAATTCGGATAGAGAAATGGTGAAAATAAATCACAAAATAGGATCCGATTTTAATATCTATCGGCTTTTCGGTCAAAATACGACACAAACCGATCCGGCATATGAGCACTTTTCGAGTTTTTTATACTCAAAATGCACCGAAAACATCTTCAGATAATACGGCAATACATTCTGTATAGTGATTGTCCTCGATTTTTTGCTATAAAGCTCAACATTTATATGCTTAGTAAAACAGCCGCCGGAAACCGGCGGCTGCTTTTGTCTTTAAATATTACGCTTTTTTCTTTTTCATCACAAAGAATATACCAACACCTGCGGCTGCGACGACCACTATAACTATCAGGACTATGAGCCATGTATAGCTGCCGCTCTTTTTACCTTACTGTCAGGCTGACTTGAGGTGCCTGCCGGCTGGTTGGTGCTGCTGTCGCTGCTGCCGTCATTGCCGGCGGATGTGCCAAGCTTGCATATAGCTATGCTGCCGAGGGTGTCAAGCTCTGCCGTGATAAAACAGCCGTCCTCACTGAGTATTGAATCTACCGTTCTGTAAGTTCCGTCGGCGTTAATGACATTGACCGAAATGTTGCTGCCGTAGCCTTCAGGCACTGCAAATTTAACCTTTACCTTGCCGTTCGGCTGCACGCCCGAGCCGTTTAAGGTTGCGGATATGCTGTACAGTTTAAATTCGCCCGATACATCCTTCAATATGTTCTTTACAGACTCAAAGGTCGGATCATCCTTTGCAGTTTCTTCGACCTTGAGCTCGGTACCGGCGCTGAAAACGCCCTCGTCTGCACTGAATTCTGTTCCGGTGGCAGGGTCTTTGGCTGAGCAGGGGATGACCTCGCTCGTTGTCTCACCGCAGCGGCGGCACTTGCCCTCCTTGAGACCGGGCTCGCTTATGGTGGCTTCCTTTACAATGGTGGGATTTTCAAAATCGTGACCGAGCGCATCGGTAACTTTTGTTTCTGTCTCTCCGCACCTTTTACAAATTCTTTCCGCAACTCCCTGTTCTGTACAGGTCTCGTACACTGTGACTAACCAATCCCCGAAGTTATGATCTTTAGGGCTTGCACACTTTATAAATCTTTTATCCTCCGGCATTACTACGTCTGAATTGCAGTGTAACTTTGAATTTTTCAAAGCATCGTTTTGGGAAGAAATCGTCACTCTGCTCCACTCATCGCTGCTGCCTTCATAATAGACGTCGGTTAGTTTTCCGCAATCAGAAAATGTATTTTCTGATATGGCGGTAACACTTTTGGGTATATAAACTTTTTCTAAATTACGTTTGCATATTTCCGTTAATGTCGGATTGATTGTTTTTGAACCTTCGGAAATATATAAATCAGTGATTTTGCAGCTGAGAAAAGCGTCATTCTTGATACTTGTTACATTATCACCGATCGTCAGGCTTTTGATTTCGCAAAAGGCAAACGCCTGCTTTCCTAAAGGTGTCACGCTGTTCGGTATTTTAACTGTTCTGACGACGTTATACCCGGAAAAAGCGTTATCACCTATTTTAATTACACCTTCGGGAATTGTTACTCTCTCAAGTGAATAATACCCGGCAAAGGTATTTGCGCCAATTTCCTTTATTCCGTCCGGTATAATGACATCTGTCGTCTTTTTACCGTTTATATACAGATAAGGGATGTTTCTGACATCTGAACTGTTTGATGCGTAAAAAGGATTTGAATCAAGCCTGCAAAAGTTTACACTACACCATCTTTCCACACTGCTAATGTGTATATCGGCTTTGCATCCTTCGAATGTATCACCGGAATCTATACTTACCAGACTGTCGGGAAAATTGATCGATTCAATTTTAAAGCACGCATAAAAAAGCTCTGCTGGCAATAGTCAGCGTGCCTTTTTTAACAGTAACGTCGCCGCTCAGACTTTCCTTTGCACAAATCAAATGCTTGCCTATATATAGGATACCGTCCTCCCAGTTTGAAGGGTCATTATAATAAGCTGTGCTATAAAATGCTCCATAGCCAATTCGCACAACACTGTCAGGAATGACTATCTTTACAAGATCAGAGCAGTATGCAAAAGCATAAGGACCTATTCCAGTCACACCGTTTTCAATGATAACTTCGGTAATATCACTGCCCCAAGGTCCTACAGAATCAAAATATCCTCTTGTTACCCCGTTTCCGCTTATGGTAAGCACCGTGCCGTCGAGCGACCATGTGCATTCTCCGGTTGTTCCGCTTGTGGCGGCGGACGCGGTCATATCAAGCAGCCCAAGCGGCAGGAATGACAGGACGAGTGCAGCGGTAAGCAGAAAAGATAAAAGTTTTTTCACAACAACAGCTCCCATTTTTTATCGTTTTGGTCAACATGTTTTTTACCACAACAAATATACCATATTAAGACAAATTATTCAACATATTTTTGCCGTGCCCCGGACGAAAAACAAAAAAGCCGCTCTGTGAGCGGCTTTTACATTTGATCTATTTCAGTACCGAAATTGCATCGGCTATTGTTTTTTCAAAGGCTTCCCTACCGTACTTATCAACCTCGGCTTTATTCTTTTTTCACCGTGGGTCAGGCATCCGGCACCGCCTATGCAGCCGCCGACGCATGCCATACCCTCGATAAAGTTGGCGTCAAGTATCCCTTTTGATTTTTTGAGCAGCGCCAGCTTACATTCTTCAATACCGTCGCATGAGCACGCTTTAAGCTCAAACGACTGTTCGCCATGCTCCTTCAGGGCTTCTGCAACAGCGTCGGACAGTCCGCCGCTGCGCGCAAATATGCGCCCGAAATATGACGCGTTGTCAAGGACGTCTTCGGTCAGCGTGGTTATATCTATATCTTTGCTGTCAAACAGTGCCTGCAGTTCTTCAAAGGTCATGCAGGAGTCAACATAATCCCTGACACCTTCTTTTTTGACTTCGGCTTTTTTTGCAGTACAGGGTCCTATGAATACGACCTTGCAGGGCTCTTCATGTTCCTTTATATATTTTGCAATGGCTGCCATCGGCGACAGGTTGTGCGAAACAAAGGATTTAAGATCCGGAAAGCTCTTTTTCAATATAGCTTACAAACGCCGGACAGCACGAGCTGGTCAGGAAGCCCTTTTCAACCAATTCTCTGGACTCCGCGTCGGCGACGATATCCGCGCCGAGCGCCGCCTCTATCACAGTGTGGAAGCCAAGCTCTTTAAGTCCGGTTATGACCTGCCCGAGCTTTGCATATGTAAACTGGCTCGATATCGCCGGTGCAACGACGGCAAAGACCTTGTATTTCGTATTGTTCTCACTTTTCTTGATAATATCGATAACATCAAGGATATATGACCTGTCGGTAATGGCGCCGAACGGACACTGATAGACGCACGCACCGCAGGAAATGCACTTGCTGTGATCTATCATCGCAGCCTTATTCTCGTTCATGGATATTGCCTTTATCTTACAGGCGTTTTCACACGGACGGTTGCGGCTTACAATTGCGGTAAACGGGCAGACTCTTGAGCACGCGCCGCAGTTCTTACACTTGACTTATCAATATGCGCGACGTGCTGATCGTCAAAGGTTATCGCGCCGAAGCGGCAGACATCCTCGCACCTGTGTGCGAGACATCCGCGGCAGGCGTTGGTCACCTCATATCCGCCGACCGGACATTCGTCGCACGCTATTTCAATGACCTCGATAACATCCGAGTTGTCGCTGTATCCGCCCATAGCGACCTTTACCCTCTCGGCAAGTATGGCGCGCTCCTTATAAACGCAGCATCGCATGGTCGGCGTATTGCCCGGGACGATGATATTCGGGATATCGAGCACATTCTGCAGCAGCGTATCGTTCCATGCCTGTCTTGCCACCTCGCGGAGGACCTTATATTTAAGGTGCTGTACCTTTGTATCGAATTTCCTCAATTTCAGAACAATCCTTTCAGAGAAAAATCAGAACTTTGCCATGATGTTTTTATCGAAAAATTCTTCGACTTCTTCGGGTTTTACCGAATGGCTTTCGCCGTCGACTAGGACAGAAACGCCGTTTCCGCACTTGCCCATACAGAACATGCTTGCAAGCAGCACTTTTTCGGCGAGACCGTTTTCGTTTATGAGCTTCTCAAGGCCGTTTATAACCTGATGAGAGCCTTTAATATGACATGATGAGCCTATGCAAACTACAACCTTCATTGATAATCTCCGTTCAGCCGCAATCTTATGCCGGCGAAAGCAAGCCGTACATAAAGCGGAAATTTATATATTTTTATTATTTGGTTATTTCGAGTTTTTTATTGAGAAAGGCAAGCGACAGAGCCATGTTTTCATACTGCACGGTAACGTCGTCCGGCACTGTAAGCACGCACGGTGCAAAGCACCAGATTGCCTTTATGCCGCATTTTACAAGCCTGTCGCATATACCCTGCGCTGCATCAGCCGGCACGGTTATTATGCCGATCTCTATGCCGTTTTCACGGCAGTAGTCCTCAAGCGAATCTACAGGCAGCACCGGTTTTGCGTCACTTTCAGCCGTGAGCTTTGCGCTGTCGTTGTCAAAAAGCAGCGGAAATATTAAGCCCGTATTCCGAAAAGCCGCCGTAGCACAAAAGCGCCATTCCGAGCTTTCCGGCACCTACTATTATTACATTGCTCTTATGCCCGCGCCCCAAAAAGTCCTCAAGCGTGGCTATAAGCTGTTCCCTGTTATAGCCGGTGCGCGGTCTGCCGGCTTTACAGACCGCACCGAGATCCTTTCTGACCTGCACCTCGCCGAGGTTCAGTGCTCTGGCAAGTGCGGTAGCCGAAATGTTTTTCGGTGTCGGCTGCTGTTTTCAAGTATTTAAGATATGTCGGAATACGTCCTATTAGGCCTTCGATATCTCGGCTTTCAACGACAGTGGCACCTCTCTTTTCGTTTTATCCGATATCAGGCAGCAGAGTTTATGCCGCCGCCTTTTCAGCCGCTTCGTCAAGCTTCTTGTTTCTGAAGTAAAGGCAGACATCTATTGTTATCTCAATGAAATTGAGAACATAGAAGAAGAAGCTCAGTACAAATATAAATCCGGATTTAGGTGTCACACCGAAAAGTCCCGTGCATTCGATTATCTTTTTTGCAATACCGCAGGCATATCCGACAAGCAGAAAAACCTCAAAAAACAAACTCTTGCCCTTTGCGGTACGCGATACCCACGACTTTCTGATGGAAATAGGCCATGAAAGTCCGAAGCAGAATATTGTCAGTGCTTCAAGCAGATCTACTATCATTGTTATTACTCCAATTCAATATACTTTTTTACTTGCGGCGGTAATCCGGCAGCAGCTTGGGCGATACGGCGTCGGTCGTGATACCTGCCTTTTCGCGTTCGGCAGCAAAGGCGTCGATATGTGCAAGCGTCAGTTTGCCGACATTTACGTCTTTTGACTTCTCGGCGGCATTTTTGCCTGCCGTGCGTCCGAAAACGATGATATCAAGCAGTGAATTGCCCATGAGGCGGTTTCTGCCGTGTATTCCTCCGACTGCCTCTCCGGCAACATAGAGGTTTTCAACGTTTGTGGTCATACCGGTAACATTGATATCGAGTCCGCCGTTCTGATAGTGAAGCGTAGGATATACAAGTTGCGGATATCGATTCCGTAGCTTGCAAACATTCTCATCATCGCAGGTATGCGCTTTTCTATGGTGCCCCTCTCCGCCTATTTTCTATCATAGGCGTGTCGAGCCATACAGCCGGTCCGTTACCGGTGTCAACACCCTCATTGCGGTCAGAGCATTCCCTGATTATTGAGGCAGCCGCAACATCGCGCGTCTCGAGCGGATGCATAAACACCTTGCCGTCACGGTTTACAAGCTTTGCACCGAGCGAACGTACCTTTTCGGTAACCAGTGCGCCGAATATCTGCTGAGGGAAAGCAGCGCCGGTCGGATGGTACTGCAAAGTATCGGCATAAAGCAGCTTTGCGCCGACCCTGTAACCGAGGACAAGTCCGTCAGCGGTCGCGCCGTAGTGGTTGGAGGTGGGGAAGCCCTGATAGTGCATACGTCCTGCACCGCCGGTGGCGATTATGACCGTCTTTGCACGGGCAACCATAAGCTCCTTCGTCTCCATATTCATGAGGACGGCACCGGCAGCCCTGCCGTTTTCGTCGAGGATTATCTCGACTGCGGCGGTAAAATCAACGACCGGTATCTGGCGGTTGAGCACCTCGTCACGCAGCGTGCGCATGATCTCGGCGCCGGAATAGTCCTTGGCTGCGTGCATACGCTTGCGGGACGTGCCGCCGCCGTGGGTGGTGATCATGGTGCCGTCGGGCGCTTTGTCAAATTCAACGCCCAGATCGTTCAGCCATTTTATAGCCTCGGGAGCATCGCAGACAAGCTTTGCAAGCAGCTCACGCTTGGCGGCAAAATGTCCGCCGCCGAAAGCGTCGAGGAAAGTGCGTTGCAGGCGAATCATTCGGCTTGTCAGCCGCCTGTGCCGCCCTCGGCCATCATGGTGTTGGCGTCGCCTATGCGGAGCTTCGTGACGACCATGACCTTCGCACCGGCCTTATCGGCCTCAATGGCAGCCGAGCAGCCTGCGCCGCCGCCGCCTATTATAAGCACGTCAACATCGTATTTTACGTCATCAAGGTCTACATCCGACGGCTTTATGCGGCTGTTTGCCTCCAGCATTTCGCACAGCTCGTGCGGAACCTTTTCGCCCTTGTTGGGACCTATCGAAAGGGTCGAAAAACTCGCTCTTTTTATAGTCGGGATGATATGCCGCAGCAGCGCGTCCTTTTCATCCGCGGTCATACGGGCGGGTTCATATGCGATATTTGCCTTCTCTTGCGGCTTCGACCGCCTTTAGGATTTTTAAACTGTTCATCCTGATACATATAACGCCCTCCTTACTTCTCGATCTCGCGGTGGTTGTAGAGCTCTTTGATCGCGTCGAGCGGTTTTTCCATCAGGCTCTCGATAAGCGCCTCAAATTTGCCGTCCTTGACCTCCTGCACGCGCGCGTCGAGATGCTCGCAGTGCGGTGCGATATACTTGCCGTTCAGCCGGCGGGCCAGCATGGCGACCTGCGGGTGTGATATCCCGGCGGGCATCGGGACGAGCACACGCCGCACATCACGCAGTCAAAAGATTCCTCGGCGCACTTGTCAAACTCGCCGCGCTGGGCGTAGGCAATGTACTGCATGACGTTCAGACCCTGCGTGCACGCCTTTGTGCAGGCGTTGCAGCCCACGCAGGAATAGATCTCGGGGTACAGCTGCATCATGACCGTCTGCGTGGGCTTCACCTTCTCGATGTCGTAGACTTCCTTCACCAGCGGGAAGAACGGAAGCGTTGCCACGTACATGTTGTTTTCCACGCGCGTCGAGCAGGCGAGGCAGGCCTTCAGCGCCCGGTCGCCCGCGATGCGGTAGATCGTCGCACACGCGCCGCAGAAGCCGTTGCGGCAGCCGCAGCCGCGCACAAGCTGATAGCCGGAATACTCCATCGCTTCCATGATGGTCAGACTGTCCGGCACCTCATATTTCTTGCCGAACAGGAAAACCGTCACCATATTTTCCATACCTGTTCTCCTTTAATACTCATTCGGCAGCTCATCGAGCTGGTCGAAGCGGAACACCGGGCCGTCCTTACAGACGTATTTGTCGCCGATGTTGCAGCGGCCGCATTTGCCGAGGCCGCACTTCATCTTGAGTTCCATCGTGGTATAGACCTGCTCACGGGCGAAGCCGAGTTCCATGAGGCCCGCAAGGGTGAACTTGATCATGATGGGGGGGCCGCACATCACGACGGTCTTGTCGGTCGTGAAGCCGAGCTCCTTGACGTAGTTCGGGACGAAGCCGACGTGGCCGTCCCACTCCGGCTGCTCGCGGTCGATGGTCAGATGGACGTTGATGCCGTCCTCTTTGCACCAGACGTTCTCGATCTCAGGGAAGTCGACCAGATCCTCTTTCGAGCGGGAGCCGTAGACGATGTCGATGTTGCCGTAGCGGTCACGGTAGTGGCGGCAGTAGTTGATGACCGAGTGCAGCGGGGCCAGGCCGATGCCGCCCGCGATGAACAGCAGATCCTTTACCTGCAAACGCGGTGTCAACCGGGAAGCCGTTGCCGTAGGGGCCACGGACAGTGATTTGCTGGCCGGGCTCCATGGCGTGGAGCCATTCGGTTACGCAGCCGCATTTTTTGAATGGAGAACTCCACATATTCCTCCAGCGTGGGACTGGACGTGATGGAGAACAGCGCTTCGCCGACACCGGGAACGGAGAGCATGGCGCACTGGCCGGGGATGTGGACGAAGGGCTTTTTGCCGTCAAGGCCGACAACACGGAACGTCTTGACGTCCGGCGTATCGACGCGGATATCCGTGACGACGGCGAGATTGGGGATCAGCGGATCGTTTCTCATGCGGGTTCCTCCCCAAGTGTTTTGATGACTTTGACAATGTTCATATGGATGGGACACTTGGCAAGACACCGGCCGCAGCCGACGCAGCCGAAGGATCCCTCGTTGTTATCCGGGAAATAGACCAGCTTGTGCATGAAGCGCTGCCGGAAGCGTTCAAGCTGCGTCGGACGCGGCTGGCCGGCGGACATCTTCGTGAAGTCCGAGTACATGCAGCTGTCCCAGCAGCGGAAGCGGCGGACAGGCTTACCGGTGTCGAACTCCTGGATGTCGTAGCATTGGCACGTGGGACACACGAAGGTGCAGGTGCCGCAGCCGAGGCAGCTTTCGGAGAGCTGCTTCCATTCCGGGCGGTCAAAGAGCGCTTTCGTTTTGCCTGCGCCGACGGCGGACAGGTCGAGGCTTGCCAGCGGAAGCTTTTTGAGGATCGCGCGCGTCTGCGTCTGCTGGGCTTTGACGGCTTCGTCGCCGGCGTCCTCGAGCATGGAGAGCTTCGCGGTCAGCGCTTCGCCCTTTTCCGTGTTGGTCTGCCAGTAGAGCGCCTTTGCGCCCATCCAGCAGCTGACGTCGCCCTGCGGCTGCGCCGGGTCGACGCCGAAGGCCTGACAGAAGCAGGTCTCCTCCGGCCGGGTGCAGGCCAGGGTCACGACGGTGCCGTGCGCGCGGCGCGCGGCGTAATAGGTGTCCTGCGGCTCGGAGAGGAAGACGCGGTCGAGGATCGCAAAGCTCCTTGCGTCGCACGCGCGCACGCCAAAGAGAACGAAGGGCTCCGCCGGGTCGCGCGTCTCAACGAGATCGAGCTGCTTGCCTGTCACGCGGAAGCCGACGAGATTTTCCACCTGCGGGAAGAACAGATCCTTGGCCGAGCGGACGGTATTGAGCTTTTTCGTCAGCTGCAGCCCTTCGCGCCAGAGCGTGAAGTTCGCCTGACCGGCTGCGTCGTCCGCGGGGATATAGAGCTTCTGCTCCGCCGCGAGCGCGGCGAACAGAGCGGGAAGCTTCGAAAGCAAAAGCTGTTTCATTGCGCACCTCCTCTTTCATAGACGACGGACGGCTCACAGTCGTCCTTGCGGAAATCCATGAGCGGCGGGCGGGAGTCGAAATCGGCGCCGGCCTGATAGTCACCGTAGAGTTCATTGATGTCCTTGATGAACTTGCGGTTCAGCAGATGCAGCGGGATATGCTGCGGACAGACGCGGGAGCATTCGCCGCAGTCGGTGCACCGGGAGACGACGTGGAACGCACGGATGACGTGGAACATGTTTTCCTCAAAGGAATCGGCGATGGCCTTGTTTTCAAAGCCGGAATCGTGGTTGTCGAACACGCACTTTTCGCACGAACAGGCGGGACAGACGTTGCGGCAGGCGTTGCAGCGGATGCAGCGGGACAGTTCCCTGCGCCAGAAGGTGTAGCGCTCCTCTGCCGTCATGGACTCGAGTTTTTCAACCTCGGCAAAACGGCCGCAGTCCGGATTTTCCTCGCCCTGCGCACCGAGCAACTCGTCGAAGCAGACGAGTTTTTGCTCTTGCAGGTCTTGCACTTGAGCAGCAGCGCGTCGGCTTTCCTGACGGTCTCGTCGCCGTAGATGGTGGCGAGCTTCAGCTCTTCGCCGTCTTCCGTGACAGCGGTCACACCGGCGGCGCCCAGGGCCTTGATGGCTTCCATGTCGCACATGCCGTCGCACTGTACGCCGACGGCGTAGACTGTCTCGCGCAGGATGCGGTGTTCCTTTAGAAGCTGGACAAACGAATAGCTGTCGCAGGGCTTGAGGAACACGGCGGCCTTGCCGCCCTTGCGGGATTCCGCGATGAGATATTTGGACAGATTCGCGCCCGAGAAAACGCTCCAGACGAAGTTCTGCTCCACATCCTCCGCGCTCGTGAACGTCGAGGGGGTCAGGTCGTAGAAGAATTCGCCCGCGCGCCAGCCAATGACGCGGTCAACAATCTGATCCTTTAGCAGCTGGATCGCTTTTTCCTTTTACTCCTTGCATCTCAGATCCTCCAGTCTGCGGTTCTCGCCGAGCTTCGTGATGGTCTCGGCGAATTCGTTCATGGTTTTGGCGAACTTCGCGCCCTCTGCCGCCGAGACCCACTCCACGCGCGTGCGCTCACGCTCAATGCCGAGGAAGTCCAGCATGGAAAACAGGAGCGTCATGCGCCGCCGGGCGTAATAGTTGCCGGTCGTGTAGTGGCAGTCGCCGGGGTGGCAGCCGCAGAGAATCACGCCGTCGGCCCCGCGCTGAAACGCCCGGAGAATAAACATGGGGTTCAGGCGGCAGGAGCACGGGATGCGAATGATCTTGACATTCGCCGGGTATTGGAGCCGGTTCGTGCCGGACAGATCCGCGCCCGCGTAGGAGCACCAGTTGCAGCAGAAGGCCACGATGGTGGGGGTCCAGAGGTTATTTACCTGCATATCGCGTCCACCTCCGCAATGATCTGACGGTTGGAGAAGCCCTTGAGATCCATCGCGCCGGACATGCACGCGACGGTGCATGCGCCGCAGCCCTGACAGACCGCCGGGTTGACCTGCGCCACGCGCCGGATGAGCGTCGTGCGGTTCGGGCCCCTGAATTCTTGTCAATGTAAGTGATCGCGCCGTAGGGGCAGACCTTTTCGCAGTTCGAGCAGCCGTTGCACATCATCTCATCCGGCTGCGCCACGCACGGGTTGCACGTCAGGCTGTCCTTGCACAGAAGGCCGATGACCTTCGCCGCTGCCGCGGACGCCTGCGCGACCGTCTCGGGGATATCCTTCGGTCCCTGGCACGTACCGGAGAGGAACACGCCCGCCGTCGGGCTTTCGACCGGACGGAGCTTCGGGTGGGCTTCGGTGAAGAAGTCATTCGTGTCCATGGAGGCCGTCAGCATCGTCGCCAGCGGCCGGGCGGACTTATCAGGCTCGATGGCGGCAGCGAGGACGACCATGTCGGCGTCGATGTGCAGCTGCCGGTTGTCCAGCAGGTCGGACGCCTGCACCTTGAGCTTGCCGGCCTCGGGCGCGACCTTGCCGACCATGCCCTTGATGTAATGCACGCCGTATTGCTCGACGGCGCGGCGGTAGAACTCGTCGAAGTTCTTGCCGGGGGTACGCACGTCGATGTAGAAGACATACACGTCTGTGTCCGGGTATTTTTCGCGGCAGAGCATGGCATGCTTCGCCGTGTACATGCAGCAGATCTTGGAGCAGTAGGGCTTGCCCTTCTCCACACCGTCGCAGCGGGAGCCGACGCACTGGACGAAGACGATGGTCTTCGGGTGTGTCCCGTCGGAGGGACGAAGGAGCGTGCCGCTCGTGGGGCCCGCGGCGTTCATGAGACGCTCAAATTCCAGACTCGCTGGACGACGTCCGGGCTCTGGCTGTAGGCAAATTCATCGAATTTGGAAAGATCGATGGGGTTGAAGCCCGTCGCGGCGACGATGGCGCCGTATTTTCGACGATTCGTCCTTCTGCTTTATAGTCTATGGCTCCTGCGGTTTGACATACCTTTCGGAGCAAACGCCGCACTTGCCGGTCTTGAACATCTTACAGTAGTTGGGGTCGATCGTAGCAACCTTCGGCACGGCCTGTGCGAAGGGGATATAGATGGCGCGGCGGTTGTCCCATGCCGAGGTTGAAGCGGATCTTATCGTTCTGCGCCACATCAACCATTTTAGGCGTAAGGATGCAGGCCGCGCAGTCGAGGTCGGGAACGTCTTGTCTATCTGGGTCATTTTGCCGCCTATGGTAGGCTTTTTCTCGACGATATCGACAGGAAAGCCAGCCTCGGCAATATCGAGTGCCGTCTGGATGCCCGCGATACCGCCGCCTATGACGAGCGCGCGCTTGGTGACCGGGCTTTCACCCGGTGTCAGTGGCGCGTTGAGGGCGACCTTGGCGACTGCCGCCTTGGCAAGGATTATAGCCTTTTCGGTGCCTGTGGGCATGTCCTTGTGCATCCAGGAGCACTGTTCGCGGATATTTGCTATCTCGACCATATAGGGGTTCAGACCTGCCTGCCGCAGGTCTTGCGGAACGTCTGCTCGTGCATTCTGGGCGAACATGAGCAGACCACTATCCCGGTCAGCTTATTCGGCGACCGACTGCTTTATCATATCCTGTCCGCCTGAGAGCACATGTACTGATAATCGGTGGAGAAAACTACTCCGGGTTCATTTTTAATAGCCTCGGCCACGGCATTTACATCGACCGTTCCGGCAATATTTGTGCCGCAATGGCACACGAATACTCCTAATTCTCTGCACGGTGTTTTCTCCTTTCTCACTTGGAATATTTACGCATGGCACTGACTATCGCCTGCTGCGGCAGATCGTCGTCAACCAGCAATGCGGAATGTCGTCGGGGGTCATATGATTTTTTGCCCTTTTCCCGGATTACGACCGTAAGGCGCACTGCCTCTATAAGCTTTGCCGGCTCCACGCCTCTCGGGCAGCGGTCAACACATGCAAAGCAGGAAAGACATTTATATATCGACTTTGAATTCATAAGCGCGTCAAGCTCGCCGTTCTCGACCATATATAAAACTGATGCGGATGATACTCCATTTCGTCATAAGAAGGGCAGGTGGCGGAGCACTTTCCGCAGCGCATGCACTTTAAGGGATTCACACCGCTCATGCGGAGTATCTGTTCTTTTTTAAGATCATTCTTATTCGGCATGAGGCGCCTCCTTTACTCCGAGAGCCTCGGCAAGCAGCTCGGTGAAATATACCACCGGCAGCCACGCCGTTTTTAGCAGGTTGTATTTGCAGAGAGGACATGCGGTAATCATATCGGCACCGTGCGATCTTGCGCTTTCAGTCACGGCACGGCTTTTTCTGGCAGCCGACTCGTTATCCTCAAGCACGACATAACCGCCGCAGCACTCATTGCGTTCGGCATATATTACCGGTTCGGCACCGAGCGCCTTTATAAGGTTTTCCATTATCTGCGGATTTTCCGGATCGTCCTTTGAGCACCTTTCCGGGCGCAGCAGCAGCATACATCCGTAATACGCCGCTATTTTTTTGCCTGAGAGCGGATTTGTGACCGCTGCCTTCACATTATCAAAGCCCACCTTATCGCGGAGCAGCTCCAGATAATGCAGCACCTCGGTCTCTCCGCCGTACGGCTCGCTGCCGTCGTTGTCCTGCGCCATATAGCGCGCGGCCTTGGCAGCAAACTCCTCATCGGACTTTATCGTCTCATTGGTCTGCTTTATAACATTGTGACATGCCGAACACACCGTGACAAGCGGCATGCCGGCATCTCTCGCAGCCTTTAAGGCACGAACACTTGACAGCTTTGTGGCGATCTCGTCCTTAGAAGAAACGAACACACCACCGCAGCACTGCCAGTTTTCTATCTCACACAGCTCAACACCGAGCTTTTCTGCACCTCCCGGGCTGCCCAAAGGTCGAGATCCTTCGCCTTTGTACGCAGGGTGCAGCCCGGAAAATAACTGACTTTCATTGTTTTCCTCCAACTATTTAAAGATCAGACCATCTGCTCGGGGTGGAACACCTCGTCGAACCTCTCAGCGGTCAAGGAAGCCGAGCTCTACGCACGCCTCTTTGAGCGAGATGTTGTCCTTGTACGCCTTTTTCGCAGTCTTTGCGGCGTTTTCATAGCCGATGTAGGGGTTCAGCGCCGTGACCAGCATAAGCGAATTGTGAAGATTATGATACATCTTGTCCTTGTTTGCGGTAATGCCCACTGCACAGTTATTGTTGAACGAAACGATAGCCTCTGCAAGCAGACGTGCCGACTGAAGGAAGTTGTAGGCGGCGACCGGCATGAACACGTTTAGCTCAAAGTTGCCCTGCGACGCGGCAATGCCGACCGCAACATCGTTGCCCATTACCTGAACGGCGACCATGGTGACCGCTTCGCACTGGGTAGGATTGACCTTGCCCGGCATTATGGATGAGCCCGGCTCGTTCTCCGGGATATGTATCTCGCCGAGACCGTCACGCGGACCGGAAGCCAGCCAGCGGACATCGTTTGCTATTTTCATCATATCGCAGGCGGTGGCTTTTATGGCACCGTGCGCAAATACGAATTCGTCCTTTGAAGTAAGAGCGTGGAACTTATTTTCGGCAGTTACAAACGGCTTGCCGGTAAGCTCTGCAACCTTTGCGGCAACAAGCTCGGAAAAGCCCTTGGGCGCATTAAGACCGGTGCCGACGGCGGTACCGCCGAGAGCCAGCTCATGCAGAGGCTTTACAGCCATGCGAAAGCAGCTCAGCATCACGCTCAAGGCTCGCTCTCCAGCCGGATATTTCCTGACTGAACTTTATAGGAGATAGGGCGTCGCATCCTGAAGATGTGTACGTCCCGATTTTACAATACCCTCGTTTTCCGCTTCCAAGCGGCGGAACGTCGCTATCAGCAGCTCAACCGCCGGAAGGAGCTTATCCTCTATTGCTATGACCGCCGAAATATGCATTGCGGTCGGGAAGGTGTCGTTTGAGGACTGGCTCATGTTGATGTCGTCGTTCGGATGGCAGAGCTTTGTGCCTGCTATCTCATTTGCCCTGTTGGCTATGACCTCGTTGCTGTTCATGTTGGACTGTGTGCCGGAGCCGGTCTGCCTTACCAGCTATTACCTCGTCGCATGCGGCTGATATTGCCGACAGCTTCTCCGCAGTCATTTTATTGGGGCAAAAGCTCGGTTTGCAAAAGCTTTTCGGAAGGCGTTTATCAAGCATCGTTTCGATATCTACGCCGATTTTGAAGTTTCATGGGGTCTGGGCAGCCCAAAGACGGTCTGCCGGGACCTTCATTTCTCCATTGAATCATGTTCGATACGGTATTCCATTATAAATTACCACCTTTAAGCATTTCAGATGATCAGATCTTAAGACTCTTTATTACTTCCTTGAGCTTTTCGGCGCTGTTGCGAAGCAGTGCGACCTCACCGTCGGTAAGGGAAACATTGACCTTGCCGCGGACACCGTCGTTGCCAACCATGTTGAGGGTGCTCAGGCACACGTCGTCAACACCGTACTCGCCGTGCATCATGGTTGAAACGGTCATGGTAGTATCTATACCGGCAAGCAGGCACTTGCATATATGACATACCGAAACCGAAACCGCATAGAAGGTTGCGCCCTTGCGTGCGATAACACGTCCGCCCGATTTTCTTACATACTGCTCGATTTCCTCGAAGTCAAGCTCCGGTGTGCATATACCCGGTGTTGAAATGAGCTTCTGGCAGTCCCTTATCGGAACGTTTGAAATGTTGGCGACCGACCACGGGATAAACGAAGAATCGCCGTGTTCACCGAAAACATAGGCATGAACGTTGCTCTGTTTATGTTGTAATATTCGGAAAGTCTTGAACGCAGACGCGCGGTATCAAGAATAGTACCCGAACCGATTATGCGGTTTTCAGGCAGTCCGACAGCTTTTTACAAAGGTATAGGTCAGTATGTCGACCGGGTTGCTGACTATAATATATGTGGCATTCGGGGCATACTTTGTAATCTCCGGAATTATCATCTTGGTTATATCGACGTTTGTCTGAGCAAGCTCAAGTCTCGACTGACCGGGCTTTCTTGCAATGCCCGACGTGATTATTACGATGTCGGAATTGACGGCATCGCGGTAATCTCCGGCATAAATAGAACATGCTCCGCAGAACGGAGTGCCCTGTCTGATGTCAAGCGCCTCACCTAAAGCCTTTTCACTGTTAATATCGATCATGACGATCTCAGATACAAGACCCATGACGGTGAGTGTGTGGGCAATGGTCGAACCGACGCTTCCGGTTCCGATAATAGATACTTTGTTCATAGTGCACCTTCCAAATAAAAATTATTTGATTGTTTATATTTTAACATTTTCCTTCAAAATAGGCAAATACCTATTTTATATATCGGTAATACCTTTATCGATATAGCAAGTTATAATTGACGGGGCTGCTTTTTCTCATAACTTTTATATAAAATATATAAAAAGCTATCCGATAATGCGAGGGGCTCGGAAATTTCCGAAGTCCCCGTAAAATAAGGGTTACGTCAGGTGGATTTTTCCAAGCTTTCAGCCCTTATTATATTTCTCGACAACTTTCTTGATGCGATCGATAGGATTAAGCAATGTGCTTATTGAATTGTCGTAGTTTATGGTATCGATTATATAAGCGACATACTTCGACATATCAACGCGTGAGTACCACTCCTTTGTCATGAGCTCCTCATTGCCGTAGACAAGGTTGGTGGTGAATATTTTATCAATAAGACCGTCCTTATAGAACTGGTCAAACTTCTCATAGCCCTCAACGAACAGACCGAATGTAGTGAACGCAAAGACGCGGTTGCAGTTCTTTGCCTTTAACTTGGCAGCGATATCGAGCAGAGAGTCGCCGGACGAGATCATATCGTCGACAATTATAAGATCCTTTCCGGTAACGTCATTGCCGAGGAATTCGTGTGCTTCGATCGGGTTGCGGCCGTCAACTACGACCGAGTAATTTCTGCGTTTGTAGAACATTCCGAGCTCAACGCCCAGAACTGATGAATAGTAGATGCAGCGCGACATGGCGCCTTCATCAGGCGACACGATCATGAGGTGGTCGCGGTCTATCCTTATATCGGGAACGGTACGGAGCAGCGCCTTTATCATCTGATATGTGGGCTGCACATTGTCAAAACCGCCGAGCGGTATAGCGTTGCATATACGCGGATCATGCGCGTCAAATGTGATTATGTTCTTGACACCCATCGCGACCAGCTCCTGCAGGGCCATGGCGCAGTCAAGCGACTCTCTCGCCGAACGGCGGTGCTGTCTGCCTTCATACAGCATCGGCATTATAACATTTATTCTCTTTGCCTTACCTCCAAGCGCCGCTATCACACGCTTAAGATCCTGAAAATGGTCGTCCGGGCTCATGGGCACGGTCTGTCCGTACATCTTATATGTGACGCCGTAGTTGAAGCAGTCACAGATAATAAATACGTCAAGACCTCTGGCTGTATGATCGATAAGACCCTTTGCCTCGCCCGTGCCGAATCTCGGGCACTGCGCGTTTATAACATAGGTGTGCTCATCGGGCATTCCGCGCCACTGGAGCAAATAATAATCCACCTTAGAGGCGAACTCCTCGCATCCGCGCATGGCAATTATAGCCATATCACCGTACGGCATGTGTTTAATGGTTAATGTCGACATTTTACCGTTCCTCCGCAAAACTATTTGATTTTTAAGAATGTACATCATTCCACCCGTTAATAATATCACATTATGTCGGTTTATAAAAAGGGAAAACAATATTTTTTTGAATTTTTTTTGCGATATATATTATTGAAGATACCGCCCGTTTGCTTTATAATGGTCAAAAAGGGTGATATGTATGGAAAATGATGTAATATTAAGAATTGCTATCCCGGATGACGCAAAGCGCTGCTTGAAATTTATGCTCCTTATATAAAGGAAACTGCAATAACCTTTGAGTATTCGGTGCCGGGCGTCGCGGAATTCAGAAAACGCATTGAAAACACGCTCAAAAAATACCCATATATAGTAGCCGAAGCAAACGGACAACCGGTAGGCTACGCCTACACCGGAGCCTTCAAGGCGCGTGCGGCATACAGCCACTCGGTCGAGACTTCGATATATATAGACAAAAGCTGCCGTCACGGCGGTATAGGAAAGCTGCTTTACGAAAGAATCGAGGCAATAAGCAAAGCTCAGAATATAACAAACATGTACGCCTGCATAGCCGGCACAGAAACGCCGGACGAGCATCTTGACAACAACAGCATTGGCTTTCATACACATATAGGCTATAAAGAGGTTGGAAAATTTCACAAATGCGGCCTTAAATTCGGCACATGGTACGACATGGTGTTCATGGAGAAGATAATAACCGAACATGAAGGCGCCGGTGATTTCATCCCGTTCCCGGAAACGGATTTTGACGAAATATTAAAAGTGTAAGAGAAAATGAACGAAAACAGATTTGACAAAAAAGGGTGCGGCGTATTCGGCGGCAAGACCGTCGTATCCGGACGAGCTGTTAAATGCCCTGTCAGAGGAAAACATAATAGCTCCGGAAAGCACCGTTGCCGATATCGGTGCCGGACAGGTATTTTTTTCATTGCAGCTTGCACGGCTTGCAGGCTCTGTTTTTGCCGTTGAGCCGAACGGGACATGAGAAACGAAGCCGAAAGATACTTAAAGTCCGCAAAAACGTAAAGGTGATAAACGGCAGTGCAGAAAACACCGGGCTTGACGCAGTAAGCATTGACTGCGTCACCGCAGCCCAGGCATTCCACCGGTTTAATAAAGCCGCTTTTTCCGAAGAATGTAAAAGGATCTTAAAGCCTGCCGGAGCAGTAGTGCTGGTCTGGAACATAAGGGATGCGGATGATCCGCTTATAAAGGAAAACTACGGGCTTAATAAAGTATACTGCAGCGGCTTTGGAATCCTTGGTGAAAAAACCGGATTTTCGAGAAAGGATCCCGGCGTTGTCGGTGATTTCTTCGGGTCCCTTTGGCGCAGACTTTAAACGTCTGACCCTTAAAAACAATCTTGCATATGACCTTGACACGTTTATTATGAGAAATTTTTCATCGTCATATGCGCCGACCGGCGGTGCCGAAAAAAAAGCCGGTTATGAGAAGGCACTTAAAGAACTGTTCGAAAGCCATGCCGAAAGCGGCGTGGTGCAATATCCTTATATAACCGAATGTTTTTACGGGAAAATTTAAGTATATCTGAGCTTTTTTCTGAAACTCCCCGGCGATATGCCCTTGAGGCTTTTAAACACGCTGATGTAATAGCTTGCCGAAGAAAAGCCGACCGCCATTGCGATTTCGGTAACGGTAAGGTCGGTGGTGGCGAGGAGCCTTACCGACTCATTCACCCTGACGCGGTTAAGGTAATCTGAATATCCCATATGCATATATGACGAAAACAGCCGTGAAAAATAGCTGTAGCTCAGCCCACACCATTCGGCTGCGCTCTCGAGCGTCGCCTCGCCGTAGAAGCTGTCGGTATATTCCCTCGCCTTTCTGATGATCGCGGCAGCAGGCGACCCCGATGACGGCACCGATATCTCACCGGCTATGTCATGCCAATACCTTATTATCCATGAGAAAATATGCATAACGTAGGCGCGTATGGCAAGCTCGTAACCAAACCTTTTCTCGCTGTGCTCGTCATATATTTCCGAAAAGACCTTATGCAGTCCGGCACATTCCAGAAGCTCCTTTTCAAAGAAACGCTTATGGCCGAAATTTTCAAATATATAAGGTATAAGATATTCAAGCCCGGTGACAGTCTGTTCCGAGGAAAACAGCACCTGTGGCAAAAAATTTGATACAAAGCAGCGTTCTGTCTCCATCCCCTGCCGTGCAGTGCGGTTCGCCGGAATTTATAATAACCGACGTGTTTTCGGTCATGAGATATTCCTTGCCGCAGACATTGACCGAAACGTTGCCCTTTACGGTGTAAAGCAGCTCTATATAATCGTGATAATGGAGCCTTCCCCACTTTGGAAGCATAGTGGTAAGGGGCATTATAAGGCACTGCACCGGCAGCGGCAGATCGTTTTGCTTTTTATTCCCTCATCAAACGGAGCGTCCATTTTATCGCCTCATGTAAAAATATTGATATTTTAAGACAAGGGTATTATAGCATAATGTATTCCTTTGTGGTAGACTTTTTGGAATTTAAGCCGGAAATTCAAAAAACACAACGGCTTAGAGGAAGGGATACTTATGGACAAAAAAGCTTAAAATCGGACTTATAGGCGCCGGAAATATCGCCTCGAGCTGCCACATGCCCGGCTATGCCCGTATGGACAATGCCGAGGTAGTTGCCGTCTGCGATGTAAAGCCGGAAAAAAAGCAAAGGCTCTTGCAGTAAAATACGGCATAGACAAGGTTTTTGAAAACTACCTTGACCTTATAAACATGCCGGGACTTGACGCAGTTGATATCTGCACGCCAAACTACCTTCATTCTACCATTGCCGTTGAGGCACTCGATCACGGACTTCATGTTTTCTGTGAAAAGCCGGACGCCATAAGCGTCGCCGAAGCCGAAAAAGATGAAGGCTGCCGCCGAAAAGAACGGCAAGGTACTTATGGTCATGAGAAACAACCGTTATATGCAGGTCAGCACATTCATGAAAAAGTACATAAACGACGGCAAAATGGGTGAAATATACGCCGCGCGCTGCGGCTGGCAAAGACGCCGCGGTATCCCCGGCAAGGGCGGCTGGTTCACCACAAAGGCTCAGTCGGGCGGCGGTCCGCTTATCGATCTCGGAGTACATATGATAGACCTGACGATGTGGCTTATGGGCAGCCCGAAGCCGGTGTCGGTCACAGGCTGCACATATACGAAATTTGCCGACAACGACGTTTCGGACTCGGTCAATTCAACCTTCGGCGAAAAAATGGCTGACGGTACATTTGACGTTGAGGATCTTGCGACCGGCTTCATACGTTTTGACAACGGTGCTTCGCTGTCCATTGAGTTTTCATGGGCGTCCAACATCGAAAAAAGAGGAACGCTATTTTGAACTGAGAGGCACAAAGTCCGGTGCCAAATGGACATCAGCCACTCAGAACCTCGCCATTTACAGTGAGGAATACGGCAAAACGGTAGACCTGCTGCCGAACATAGACAATCGCAGCGGCACACAGATACACGAAGCCAACCTGCGTCATTTTGCGGACGTCATACTGAACGGCGCAGAGCCTATGTTCGTGCCGGATCAGGGGATCAACATGATCCGCATACTTGAGGCAATATACGAATCGGCAAGAACAGGCAAAGAGGTTAGGCTCTAAAACTTAAAGGAGTGTTACATATGATAAGAGTTACTGTATGGAATGAGTTCCGCCACGAAAAAATCAAGCGACAAGGTAAAGGCTATCTACCCCGACGGCATGCACAAGGTCATAGCCGACTTTTTGCAGTCCGACGACATTGAAGTGCGCACCGCGACCCTCGACGAGCCGGAATGCGGTCTGACCAAAGAGGTTGTGGACAGCACCGATGTCATGATATGGTGGGGTCATATGCATCATGATCTTGTGCCGGACGAGATAGCCCTGAGAGTAAAGGAAGCGGTGCTCAAGGGAATGGGCATCATATTCCTTCATTCAGGCCATCATTCAAAGCCGTTCCGCTATCTGCTCGGCACTACATGCAACCTTTCGTGGCGCGAGGACGGCGATCTCGAACGTATATGGACAATTAATCCGGCTCATCCGATAGCTAAAGGCATCGGCAGGTATTTTGAGCTTCCGCATGAGGAGACGTACGCCGAACCGTTCGCCATACCTAATCCCGATGAAGTGGTCTTTATGGGCTGGTATGAAGGCGGCGAACTCTTCCGTTCGGGCTGCACATTCCACCGTGAAAACGGCAGGATCTTCTATTTCCAGCCGGGTCACGAGTCATTCCCGACCTTCTACGACAAAAATGTTAGGGACCATCATCCGCAACGCGGTATATTGGGCAGCCCCGGTCATCCGCAGTGAGGCGCTCTTATGCCCTCATATCAAAAAAATAGGCGAGGAGTAATTTTAATAACGGCATGTGCGCGGCTGACGGCAGCGCCTAAAAGTACAAGGTGGCGGAAATGTAAATTTCCGCCACCTTTTAATAAATCCCGGACCGTTAAATTTTAGTTTATCTGCGTAAGAAACCGAAAATCTAATTGTGCATTTGTAGGGAACGACCTATGTGTCGTTCCGCGCGGTTTCATTAGGTTTTAAGAAACGACACTCGAGGCTCGTTCCCTACGTCTATCAATTAATTATACGAATACCATTCACCTATAAACTAAAATTTAAACCAATCAGATCAAAAACCGGATGTGTTGTTGCATAATGCATTGATCTGCCGGAATGCGACATTTTTCATTTCCACCCATCTGACTCTACTCACAGTAGAGTTAGCATGTAATGTCTATTCATTTTTCTATTGATAAAAGCGTGGGCTGCGCTATAATAAAGATGTAAGGGGCTGAGGGCATGAAAAGGCAGATAAATTTCAGCGCTAATTTAAAGCATTACCGTACGCACGGCGGCATGACGCAGCGGCAGCTTGCCGAAAAAATCGGCTACACCGAAAAATCGGTCAGCAAATGGGAAAGCGGCAGCGGACTGCCCACTGTGGATATTTTACTGCAATTATGCGAACTGTTCGGTGTGTCTTTGGATGACATGGTATATGAAAAGATTCCCACCGGATTTCTTTTTTGGGCATAGACGGCGGCGGCACAAAAACCGCCTTTTTGCTGACCGACGAAAACGGCGCGGTAATAAACAAGCTATACAAAGGCCCCTGCAACCCGAATGACATCGGGATGGAACGCGCCAAGGCGCTGCTTAAAGGCGGAATAGCCGAAATATGCGACGGCATCCCATATTCAAAAATAACAATGTTTGCCGGACTTTCGGGCGGCGGACTTACCGGCGACAATGCGCAGGTACTGAACTCATTTTTCGGAAAATTCGGATTTTACGCATACGGCAACGGCAGTGATATAGAAAACCTTCTGGCTTTGGTGCAGAGCAAAAAATGCATACTTGTCATAATGGGCACCGGATTTATAGTCTACGCGGTCGACGGAGAAAAAAAGAAAGCGTATTTCGGGCTGGGGTCAGTTTTTTGACGAGGGCGGCAGCGGATATACAATAGGAAGGGACGCCGTTACGGCGGCGCTTTGCTCAATAGACGGCAGCGGTGAGAAAAACCGTTCTTGAAAGTATGCTTGAAGCAAGAATCGGCGAGCCTGCCGACAAACACGTTGCGGCATTTTACAGAGGCGGTAAAAATACATAGCCGAATTTGCCGACATTGTATTTACGGCAGCTAATGACGGCGACAAGACAGCATTTAAGATACTCCAAAAAACATGGAGTTTGCGGCAGAAAAAATAAGGACCGCTGCGGCAGTGCTCGGTACAGAGGACGATCCGTCGCCGGTGCCCGTCCTGTTTTCAGGCGGGATCGCCAACAAAAGCGACATTTTATTTCCGCTTCTGAAGGGCTGTCTCAACGGCGTTTCGTGCACTCTTTCAAAAATAGAAGGTGAACCGGTCGAGGGCGCTCTTAAAATGGCTCGCAGAATACTGCGTGAGAAAAAAAAAGAAAGGAAATGCTGACATGGAACGGGTAATTATCGACGGCGGAAAAAGCCGGTATCACATTGTGACAAGCCGTGTGCCGCATGACGCCGAAACATACGCGGCGTCGGTGCTTTATGAATATCTTTATAAAGCCACCGGTGTTTTGGTGCCTATGTTTTCAGATGTCATTCGCTGCCCAAAGCGTTCGCCCGAAATACTTATCGGCAGCGGTGTTCGCGGCATTACGGCCGACACAGGTGACATTAAGGACGACGGATTTGTAATAAAGACCGCCGGTGAGGATATCATAATAGCCGGAAAAACACCGAGAGGCACAGTCTACGGCGTGTACTCATTTCTCGAAAGATACATAGGCTTCAAATGCTTTACCAAGGATGTTGAAACATTTGACTGCCTTGATAGGATCGCCGTGGAGGATATATCGATATCGTCCGAGCCGGCGTTTGAATATAGGGAAGTCTATTTCAGGCAGGCGTTCGATCCCGATTTCTGCATCAAAAACGGGCTTAATTCCAACTTAGCACCCATTCCTGCGGAAAAGGGCGGAAAGCTCAAGTTCTTCAATTTTCATCATTCCTTTAATGAGCTTGTGCCGCCTGAAGAGTACTATGACGAGCATCCGGAGTATTTTTCGCTGGCAGACGGCAAACGGCTCAAGGAGGACACGCAGCTATGCCTCAGCAACGGTGACGTTTTTAAAATCGCACGCAGGACCTTGAGAAAATGGATCACGGAAAATCCGACCTGCAAAGTCTTTTCGGTCGCACAGAACGATTGGCTGAACTACTGCACATGCGAAAACTGCAGGCGGCTTGACGACCGCTACGGCACGCCGGCTGCAAGCGTCATTGATTTTGTCAACCGCCTGGCTTACGACATAAAAGATGAATTTCCCGATGTGCTGCTGCACACCTTTGCCTATCAATATACGAAAAAGGCACCTATCGGCATGAAGGTGGCGGATAATGTAATAGTAAGGCTCTGCAATATCGAATGCAGCTGGGGTATGCCTATGGATAAGCAGGCAGCCCTTGACCCTGCTTCGGACGCAGCAGGCTTTGTAAAAAACATTTCGGACTGGGGAGCCATGAGCCGTCACCTTTATATATGGGACTATGCCTGCAATTTCAGCAACTACCTCCTCCCTTCCCGAATTACCGCACCATGCCGCGCAATCTGCGTCTTTACAAGACTTACAATGTTGCCGGCGTTTTGCAGCAGGGCAACTTTTCATACGGCGAAGCGGCAGGTCTTGCCGATCTCGAAAGCTATCTTGCGGCAAGGCTTCTTTGGGATCCCAACCGCGACGAAAACCGGTTGATCGACGAATTTTTAATCGGTGTGTACGGCAGGGAATGTTACCCGTTTATGAAGGAATATGTGGATATGCTTTGTGAAGCCGTAGACGGCAGGCGTTTGAGACTGTATCAGAACACGGATGCGGACTATATCACCGATGAGCTTGTAAAAAGAGCCGAGGAATTGTTTTCAGAGGCGCTTTCTGTGGTAAAGAGCGAAAAAAGCCGGTGGTATTTAAGAAAGGAATACCTTACGGTGCTGTTTATGAAGGCAGCAAGAATGCCGCTTTGCGACCCGGAGCGCAGCCGTCTTATCGACCTTTTGTACAGCGGCGTAAAGGAATTCGGCATTACCGAGATAAGGGAAAGACGACCGCTCGATATATCCTTTGATAACTTAAGAAATTCGCAGTACGGTACGGCAAGAGACAACGAATATGTACTGTACTATATCATGAAATAGAGGTTAAAATATGCTTAAGACCGAAATGAGAAATGAAAACTCAATGCACATAGACAAAATGGATACCCTATCGATGGTAAAACTCATAAACGAGGAAAATAAAAAATCGGTAAACGCCGTCGATGAGGCGCTCCCGGCAATAGCCGCGGTATGTGACGCGGCAGCCGCCAGCCTTGAAAAGGGCGGAAGGATATTTTATGTCGGTGCCGGAACGTCGGGACGCATAGGAGTAATGGACGCTGCCGAGTGTCCGCCCACCTTCGGTGTGGAAAAGGACAGGGTTATAGGCATTATCGCCGGCGGTGCGAAATGCATGACTATGGCTGCCGAAGCCGAGGAGGACAATGCAGAGGCAGGCAGAGGATATAGCCCGTTACGGTCTCAATGAAAAGGATATAGTTATAGGCATTTCGGCGTCGGGCGGTGCGGATTATGTTGTGGGCGCGCTTTTGTACGCCAACAGCGTCGGAGCGTGCAGCGTCAGTATTTCAAGCAACAGCGACACCCCGATAGAGCATGCCGCAAAGCTGCACATAGTGGTCGACACCGGAGCCGAGGTCATAACCGGTTCAACAAGAATGAAGAGCGGTACGGCCCAGAAGCTTGTGCTCAATATGATCTCGACCGCAGCCATGGTGAAAACAGGCAAGGTGTATGAAAATCTTATGATAAATCTAAGACCCGGCAACCGCAAGCTAAAGCTGAGGATGATAGGCATTGTCAGTGAAATAGCCGGATGTGATGCCGAAAACTCGGAAAAACTGCTTGATGCCAATGGCTGGAACATCCGCAAGGCAGTAGAAGAAGAGATGAAAAATGACCTTCGGTCTGACCGGAGGTCATTACAGTCTGTCGATAAACCTCAAAGTCTACTCTTTCGTCGGTTATACTGCATTTTCTGTTTTTCCGCTGACATGCGCGGCGGAAAAACACTTGTAAGCGAAAAACCGCAGAATATAGCGGTTTTTCAAGGACACTGGGGTGGTATTGGCGGGGATAGAGCGCAGTCCGAAAATCTTTGATTTTCGAGCGAGCGGCATTCCCGTCCAAAAGCGTGTCGACTTTTTCGACACGCTCAAATGACCTTCGGTCTGACCGGAGGTCATTACTGCATATATACATAAGCTATATACTAATCTTCCACCGGAAGAACAAACCTTGGACAGTAACGTTTGGTTTCGATTTCACGACCGGTATACGGAGCAACGATGCCAAGTACCCTCGGCGCGGCGGCAGGTTTTAAACCGCGCGCCTTTGCTTCCCTGCCAAGGGTCAGCGATTAGGTTATAATAGGAGCAAGGTCAGAAAGCCTTGAAAACACTGGTGTTTCGCTGATTTTGTCCAACTTCGCAAGCACTCAGAGCGCAAGCTGTTTGACCGCGGCGAGCTGCAACCGCACTTATTGAAAGGAGGACGCAGCAATAAACTTAATACAACGAAAGCCCCTGTCATGTACTGCTACATGGAGCATCAAGCTCGAAGCAGAACCATGACAGGGGCTTTTTTCTATTTCAAGAACATGGAGGGAAAAATGAATCCATCAAAATACTATCAGGCGTTTGGACTTCTCATGAGGGAGGCTCCAAACCAAGATCACTATGACAGCGGTTGCGATGGCATTTGTCCGGAGTGCCGCACTTGCCGTTATCATCGCCCTTTCTGGCGGCACCAGACGTGCGTGTTTGAATACTGCCCATACTCCCCAATCTCGCTTCCCACCCGTCGGGATCGTCAGCCTTCAGAAAAGGAGCGATGATATGGGTGTCTTTCGCGTCAACAAAAACAAGAACTACACCGTCATGTCAAATGTCCATCTCCGTGATAAGGCTCTTCCGTTAAAAGCAAAAGGGTTGCTCTCTTTGATGCTGAGTCTCCCGGAGGATTGGGACTACTCCATGCGCGGCTTGGCGAAACTCAGTGCCGACGGACTGGACTCCACGAGAGCAGCCGTCAAAGCTCTTGAGCGAAGCGGGTATGTTGTCCGCCGTCAGCTCTATGACTCCCGTGGGCGTTTTTCTAACAACGAGTACACAGTATTTGAGATTCCGCAGCCCAGTTCTCCGTCATCGGACTTACCGTTGACGGGAAAGCCGTCAACGGAGAAATCGCCATCGGATGCCCCGTTATCGGAAAAGCCGTCCCAAATAAATACTGATCAAGTAATTACTCAAAAAAGAAATACTGACTTGAACAACTATCAATCCATCAATCTTGATGGGATGGACAGGATGGATGAGCGAAGCGAGTATGAAGAGATTATCAAAGAGAATCTTGATTACGACATTCTCTGTCAGGATCCGAAGTTCGATAAAGACCGCTTCCGGGAGATCATGGACATCATGCTGGATGCCGTCTGTTCCACTGCGCCGACCATCCGCATCAACGGTGAGGATATGCCGCAGCAAGTGGTAAAGTCCCGCTTTCTCAAGCTGAATAGCAGCCACATAGAGT
>VOFC01001813.1_pt1 | contig 54431 bp, 80 predicted proteins | sample 5384161 | NCBI WGS metagenome assembly VOFC01 (sample SAMN12384722, study PRJNA508395) | human gut metagenome | isolation source: healthy gut B | host: Homo sapiens | reverse complement strand
CGGACAGCGGCTATGGGGATAAAAATACGCTGGCCTGAACGAACCAGACCAGCGTTTATTATAACACAGCAAAGCATTGACTACAATCGGGAAAAGTGCTGATTTTGCGTCTTTTTTCACGTTGTTTGCAGTCAAATCGCTAAGATACAGGTTATAACGGCAGGTCGGCCGTTTTTGGCCGCTCCAGAAACCACGCCGTATGAAACGGTTGATGGCTAATGGGCGTGGCGACGATTTTCGCCGCTCAGTACGCATGATGCGCACTGTTATTAGTATACACTATCCCAGGCGTATCGCGCAAGTCTTTTTTTGAAAAAAACCAAAAATTTTAAGGAAGGCTCGCTTCGTATTTCCCGGCTGTCTTTTGCTTCCGGCAAAACAAGCCGGGACAGGCGAGCCGCAGCGAGCCGCGTAAAATTCCCCAAGAAAGTCAGGGCGTATACCTGACTTTCTTACCTCTGCCCGCGCCGCCGTGGCTGGCGGCCTCGTCCGCTGTGCGGACGAGGAGGGGTTATCGCCCCGGTTTTCCCGGAACCGGGGGCGTATCTAAGGGGACAGCGTCCCCTTAGAAGAAAACGAAAAAAAGGCACCCCATACAGGGGTGCCTTTTGAAGCGTCTTTACCAGGATGCCTTGCGAACGCCCGGGATCTGGCCCTTGTAGGCCAGCTCACGGAAGCAGATACGGCAAATGCCGTAGTCGCGCAGGTAAGCGTGGGGGCGGCCGCAGATCTTGCAGCGGTTGTAAGCACGAACGGAGAACTTCGGCTTCGCCTGCTGCTTGAGTACCATAGACTTCTTAGCCATTGATCAATTCTCCTCCTTACTTCTCGAACGGAGCGCCCATCAGAGTAAGCAGCTCCTTCGCTTCTTCGTCAGTGTTTGCGGTGGTGCAGATGACGATGTTCATGCCGCGCAGCTTGTCGATCTGCTCGTAGGAAATCTCCGGGAAGATCAGCTGCTCGCTCAGACCCAGAGCGTAGTTGCCACGGCCGTCAAATGCGTTGCCGTTGATGCCGCGGAAGTCGCGTACACGCGGCAGAGCTACGTTGAACAGACGATCCAGGAACTCCCACATACGGTCGTGGCGCAGGGTAACCTTAACGCCTACCGGCATGCCCTCACGCAGCTTGAAGTTTGCGATGGACTTCTTAGCGTGGGTGATGATCGGCTTCTGGCCGGAGATCAGGGTGATATCACGGACAATAGCCTCGATAACCTTGGAGTTACCGTTTGCTTCCTTGCCGCAGCCGACGTTGATGACGACCTTGTCGATCTTCGGGATCTGCATTACGCTCTCATACTCGAACTTCTTCATCAGAGCAGGCGCAACTTCCGCAGTATACTTAGCTTTCATATTCGGAACCATTTATTGCAACCTCCTCTTCTTAAAGTGTCTCGCCGCAGTGCTTGCACACTACGAGCTTCGCGCCGTTCTCAGCAAACTTGTGTGCCGGACGGGTCGGCTTGTTGCACTTCGGGCAAACCTTCATGACCTTGCAGGCACGAACAGCGCCCTCGCGCTCTACGATGCCGCCGGTCTCGCCCTGGCGGCGGGGCTTGGTGTGGCACTTGACCATGTTCACACCTTCGATTACTACCATACCCTTCTTCGGGTCTACGGACAGAACCTTGCCGCGCTTGCCCTTTTCCTTACCGGAAAGAACGACTGCGGTGTCGCCCGTCTTTACATGCAAATTGTTCATTTGTTGGCGACCTCCTTACAGTACTTCCGGAGCAAGCGACAGGATCTTCATGTAGTCCTTCTCACGAAGCTCCCTTGCGACCGGCCCGAAAATACGGGTGCCGCGGGGGTTTTTGTCATCACGAATGATAACGCCAGCGTTCTCGTCAAAGCGGATATAGCTGCCGTCTGCACGGCGCAGGCCCTTAACGGTGCGGACGATGACAGCCTTGACAACGTCGCCCTTCTTGACGCCGCCGCCCGGGGTGCACTTGCGCACCGAGCAGACAATTACATCACCGATATTGCCGTACTTACGGGTGGAGCCGCCGAGAACACGGATTCACTTCAGCTCCTTTGCGCCGCTGTTGTCAGCCGCGCAGAATAGTTTCCTGCTGAATCATGTGTTCCCCTCCTTACTTTGCCTTCTCGATAATCTCGACCAGTCTCCAACGCTTGTCCTTGGACAGCGGACGGGTCTCCATTACCTTTACCTTGTCGCCGATCTTGCACTCGTTGTTCTCGTCGTGCGCCTTCAGCTTATAGGTGTGCGGAATAACCTTCTTGTACAGAGGATGTGCTACACGATCCTCGATTGCTACGACAATGGTCTTGTCCATCTTATCGGAAACGACCTTGCCTACTCGCGTTTTGCGTAATGCTCTTTCGCTCATAATATTCGTTTCCCTCCTTTATGCCTTCTCCGCGAGCTGCTTCTCACGGATTACGGTGTTGACTCGAGCAATGTCGTGCTTGACTTCATTGATCTTGTTGGTGTTGTCGAGCTGATTGGTAGCGAGCTGCAGACGGAGGTTGAAGAGGTCCTTCTTCAGCTCACCGAGCTTTGCAGACAGCTCCTCAGCCGTCAGTTCTCTGATCTCAGATGCCTTCATCATGCTTCACCGCCATTCTTCTGCTCACGGGCAACGAACTTGGTCTTGCAGGGCAGCTTGTGGCTTGCCAGACGCAGCGCCTCACGAGCAACTTCCTCGGAAACGCCTGCGATCTCGAACAGGACACGGCCCGGCTTAACTACAGCTACCCAGTACTCGGGAGCGCCCTTACCGGAACCCATTCGAGCACCAGCCGGATGCTTGGTAACCGGCTTGACGGGGAAAATCTTGATCCATACCTGACCGCCACGCTTGGTGTAACGGGTCATAGCGATACGGGCTGCCTCGATCTGGTTCGAGGTGATCCAGCACGGCTCGGTAGCCTGCAGACCGAACTCACCGTTCGATACGAAGTTACCGCGGGTAGCCTTGCCGGTCATACGGCCGCGATGAACGCGACGATACTTAACTCTCTTAGGGAGAAGCATTAACGGTTGCCTCCTTCCTGACGGGGAGCACGACGCTCGCCACGGTTGAAGTCACGACGGCCGCCGCGACGGTCATCACGGCCACCGCGACGATCGCGGCGCTCGAATGCCGGCTTCGGGCTTCAATGGAGCGACCCAGACGCGGACCGCCGTGGAGAACCTCACCCTTGTAGATCCATACCTTAACACCGATGCGGCCGTAGGTGGTCGCAGCTTCAGCAAAACCATAGTCGATGTCCGCACGCAATGTCTGAAGCGGAATGGTTCCCTCGTGGTAATGCTCGGTGCGAGCGATCTCGGCGCCGCCGAGACGACCGCCGCAGGAAACCTTGATTCCTTTGGCGCCCATGCGCATCGCACTGCCAATGGTCTGCTTCATTGCACGGCGGAAACCGATGCGCTTCTCGAGCTGAGCTGCAATGTTCTCAGCAACCAGGGTAGCGTTGGTGTCCGGGTTCTTGATCTCGATGATGGAGCAGCGAACCTTCTTGCCGTACTTCTTGGTCAGCTCTTCCTCGAGCTTCTTGATGTCCTCGCCGCCGCGGCCGACAACCATGCCCGGACGTGCGCACTGGATCATGATCTTGATCTCGTCGTTCTTACGCTCGATCTCGATCGCCGGAACGCCTGCATCGAACAGACGCTTCTTCAGTTCCTTACGGATGTTGTAGTCTTCCACGAGGAGGTCGCCGAACGCATTGTCCTTTGCGAACCAACGGGAATCCCAATTCTTGATAACGCCGACACGGAGACCGTTCGGATTTACTTTCTGGCCCATTGATTACCCTCCCTTATTCTTTCTCGCCAAGAACCAGCGTGATGTGCGAGGTTCTCTTGAGGATTCGATATGCACGGCCCTGTGCACGCGGCATAACGCGCTTCATTACCGGGCCGGGACCGACGTGAACTTCCTTAACGAAAAGCTTGTCGGTGTTCATGCCGTGATTGTTCTCGGCGTTGGCAACTGCGCTCTTGAGGAGCTTTTCCATCGGCTCGCATGCTGCCTTGGGGTATTCATGATAATGGCCATAACCTCGCCCGCATCCTTGCCGCGGATCAGATCGCAGATCAGCTTGATCTTTCGCGGAGTCATGCGCACGTTGCGTACGATTGCTCTTGCTTCCATGTTACTTTAACTCCTCCTTACTTGCCGTTATTGGAGGTCTTGCTGCCCGCGTGACCCTTGTAGGTACGGGTGGGAGCAAACTCGCCCAGCTTGTGACCAACCATATCCTCGGTAACATATACCGGAACATGCTTGCGGCCATCGTGTACTGCGATGGTGTGACCGACGAACTCGGGGAAGATCGTGGAAGCGCGGGACCAGGTCTTGAGGACCTTCTTCTCGCCCTTTTTTCGTTCATTTCAACGACTCTTTTTGATCAGCTCAGGAGCCACAAAAGGGCCTTTCTTAATGCTTCTGCCCATATTAAGATAACTCCTTTCTTACTTGCCGTTGCGACGACGAGCGATCTGCTTGTCGGTGCGGTGATTCTTCTTACGGGTCTTGTAGCCCAGCGTCGGCTTGCCCCCACGGGGTAACCGGAGACGGACGACCGATCGGGCTCTTGCCCTCGCCGCCGCCGTGCGGGTGGTCACACGGGTTCATTACAGAACCACGAACGGTCGGGCGGATACCCAGATGACGGGTGCGGCCGGCCTTACCCAGCTGAACGTTGGAGTGATCGGAGTTACCTACGACACCGATGGTAGCCTTGCAGTCCAGACGGACGTAACGCAGCTCACCGGAGGGCAGGCGGACCATTGCCTTGCCGTTCTCCTTCGCCATCAGCTGCGCGCCGACGCCTGCGGAACGAACCAGCTGCGCGCCCCTGCCCGGGTACAGCTCGATGTTGTGGATCATGGTACCAACCGGAATGTTCTCAACCGGCAGGCAGTTGCCGGGCTTGATGTCGGCATCCTTGGAAGAAACGACCTTGTCGCCGATCTTCAGGCCGTCAGGAGCGATGATATATCTCTTCTCGCCGTCCTCATACTGGATGAGAGCGATGTTGGCAGAGCGGTTCGGGTCGTACTCAAGCGCCTTGACTTCTGCGAAAACGTCGAGCTTCTGACGCTTGAAGTCAATGATACGGTACTTCTTCTTGTTGCCGCCGCCGATGTGGCGAACGGTGATGCGGCCGTAGCTGTTGCGGCCAGCGGTCTTCTTGACCTTTTCGAGAAGGCTCTTCTCGGGCTTCACCTTAGACAGACCCTGATAGTTGAGCACAGTCATATTTCTGCGCGAGGGCGTCGTCGGGTTGAAAGTCTTAATAGCCATTTGGAATTTCAACTCCTTGATTCGTTATTATCGGGGTGGCTTCCCCATACAAAAAGCCTTGTTTTTCGATTGAAACTACAGTTTCAATCGAGCTTCTATCACCCCGCAGGGGTGTTCATAAAAGTGCGGCTTTGCCGTACTTTTACTACCACTGCCCGCGCCGTGGCGGCGCCCTCGAATGTATTCCATTCGAGAGGGGTATCGAAAAAAAAGTTTCAAAGGAACTTTTTTCGTATATAGGGGGACGGAGTCCCTCCTATACATTTTTACATCATGTTCTCGAAGATCTCGATCTTCTTGGAGTCAGCGGTCAGGGTTACGATCGCCTTCTTGATGTCGGAACGCTTGCCAACGTGAACGCCCATGCGCTTCCACTTGCCCGGCAGCTTGATGGTGTTAACCTTGGCAACCTTAACGCCGAAGATCTCCTCTACAGCCTTCTTGATCTCTACCTTGCCGGCGTCGATCGCTACTTCGAAGGTGTACTTGTTGTCCTGTGCGCCCATCATGGAACGCTCGGTGATAACCGGCTTCTTGATAATGTCGTATGCGAACTTCATTATGCGTATACCTCCTGCAGCTTCTCAACTGCTGCCTTGTCGATGATGAACTTGTCAGCATTGAGGATGTCGTATACATTGAGGGTAGACGCGATCGTGGTGCGTACGCCCGGGATGTTTGCCGCAGACTTAACTACGTTTACGCGAACCTCCGGGGTAACGACCAGGCTCTTGCCGGTTGCCTCGATTGCATTGAGGAAGCCAACGAAGTTCTTGGTCTTGATCTCGCCCATGTCCAGACCGTCGATAACGATGATCTCGCCTGCTGCTGCCTTAGCGGACAGAGCGGAGAGCATTGCCAGACGCTTGGTCTTCTTGGTCAGGCTGTAGTTGTAGGAACGGGGCTTCGGGCCGAGGGCAATACCACCATGGGTCCACTGCGGAGAGCGGATAGAACCCCTGACGAGCACGGCCGGTGCCCTTCTGACGCCACGGCTTGATGCCGCCGCCACGAACCTCGGCGCGGGTCAGCGTGGACTGAGTGCCCTGACGCTGGTTAGCCAGATAATTCTTTACTGCAGCGTGTACAACGGTCATGTTCGGCTCGATACCGAAAACAGCCGCGTTCAGCTCCATCTCGCCGGTCTTCTTACCGGTCATATCAAAAACTGCTACTGTAGGCATGAGTTGCTCCTCCTTCCCTTACTTTCTTGCGGATGCCTTCTGCGGGTTCTTGCTGACGCCAGCCTCGCCCTTGACAAGCTTGTTGTTCTTAACGGTGTTCTTCAGCACTACGATGCCGCCCTTCGGGCCCGGAACTGCGCCGCAAACGGCGATCAGGTTAAGCTCAGCGTCAACCTTTACAACGTCCAGGTTCTGAACAGTAACCTGCTCAGCGCCCATGTGACCAGGCATCATTTTGCCCTTCATGATCTTGGAAGGATCAGAGCACGCGCCCATGGAACCAGCGTGACGGTGAACCGGGCCGGTACCGTGGGACTCCTTCAGACGGGATGCGTTGAAGCGCTTGATTACGCCAGCGTAGCCCTTGCCCTTGGAAGTGCCGGTAACGTCAACATAATCGCCGGTAACGAACATGTCAGCCTTAACAACATCGCCGAGCTGGAACATCGTGCAGTCCTCGAAACGGAACTCCTTCAGGTACTTCTTCAGGGAGTCGCCAGCCTTCTTCAGGTGACCCTTCTGGGGCTTGTTCAGGCGAGCTTCCTTTACATCCTCAAAACCGAACTGAACTGCATTGTAGCCGTCCTTCTCTTCGGTCTTGAGCTGAGTTACAACGCAAGGACCTGCTTCGATTACGGTGCAGGGGATAACCTTGCCGTCAGCGTTGAAGATCTGGGTCATGCCGACCTTCTTGCCGATGATTGCTTTTGTTCAGCATTTTGTTTTTCCTCCTTAAAGGTTATTGGTTGACGGCATTTAACCGCCAACATGACCTCGCCGCGCGTGTCGCGGCAGGGCTTTCAAATCTCCGGCGGGTTAATCCGGCGATTTGTAAACTTGTTTTGTGCAATCGCCCTTGCGGCGATTGCGTTCGCGTCCCGCTCTTTAGATTAGAGCTTGACCTCGAACTCAACGCCGGCCGGCAGATCCAGGGTGGTCAGAGCCTCGATGGTAGCCTGGTTCGGGTTGATGATGTCGATCAGACGCTTGTGAGTGCGGCGCTCGAACTGCTCGCGGGAGTCCTTGTACTTGTGAACTGCGCGCAGGATGGTTACGATCTGCTTCTCGGTCGGCAGCGGGATCGGGCCGGAAACCTTCGCGCCGTTGCGCTTAGCGGTCTCGATGATCTTCTCTGCGGACTGGTCGATCAGCTCGTGATCATACGCCTTCAGGCGAATGCGGATTTTCTGTGCGTTTGCCATTGTGGAATATCCTCCTCGTATGTGTGCCATACATTAAAATAATGTTTTGACTCGCTACGGAGAGAAACTGCAACTCCGCCGCGCGTATCGCGAACGGACATGAAAATAACCGGGCACACTTACAGTGTAACGATCCGGTCACAATTAAAAAACGTAAGTGGTTCGTGCCATCGGCTTTGCGGCGCATCTGCCGCGAGTCCCGAATTTACGCAGGAACATTGCGTTTTGCCGAGGCCCTGTGCCTCAGCTGATAGCAGTTATCTCAACCGCCCGATTGTCGGACCTACTCCGCCGAAGTTACCTGCTTCCTGGAGCAGCAATCTCCGGCATCATCGCGTTGTCTGCGGTGTCTCTCGCAGAACCTTAACTATATTACTATATCCTCGGCATTCTGTCAAGGGGATTTCACGAAATTTACGAGAATTTTTTGTGCAGGCTGACAGCCCTTCTCCTGCCGCCCTCCGGCGTGCGGCGGCGCTCTATATATAATAGGTATGGCCTCGCGCGGCGCTTTTCTCTTGCTGCGCTTTATCTTCCGCACTTTTTACGGGATTTTCGACGTTTTTCACGCATTTTCCCAGAAAAATCCGCTCATTTCCGCTCTGTTACCATTCTGCAAGTTGCATTCCCTGTGATGTTATGGTAGAATAAACCGTAAATCAAATCTGGAGGGACACTATGCAGATCGGAACGGTAAAAATTGACGGACGGCTCGTACTCGCGCCGATGGCAGGCGTGACCGACCTCGCCTTCCGCCGCATCTGCCGCGAGCACGGCGCGGCTCTGACCGTGACCGAGATGGTCTCGACCAAGGCGCTGTGCTATCAGGACAAGAAAACGCCCCGTCTGCTTGAGCTTGCGCCGGACGAGCATCCCGCCGCCGCGCAGATTTTCGACCACGACCCGGAGACCATGGCGGAGGCGCGCATCGCGCTCGAAAAATCCGGCTGCGACATCATCGACATCAACATGGGCTGCCCTGCTCCGAAGATCGCCGGGAACGGCGACGGCCCGGCGCTCATGCGTGACCTGCCGCTCGCCCCGCGCGTCATCGAAGCGGTCGTGCAGGCGGTCGATGTGCCCGTGACGGTCAAGTTCCGCAAGGGATGGGACGAAAAAGCGTCAACTGCGTCGGAATTCGCCCGTATGGCGGAGCAGTCCGGCGCAGCCGCCATCGCGGTCCACGGCCGCACCCGTGCGCAGCAGTACAGCGGCTGTGCTGACTGGGACGCGATCCGTGCGGTCAGGCAGGCGGTCTCCATCCCGGTCATCGCCAACGGCGATGTCGCCGTCCCGGAGGACGCAGTACGCATCCTCGAATACACCGGCGCGGACGGCGCGATGATCGGGCGCGGCGCACTCGGTGATCCGTGGATCTTCGAACGTGCGAACGCGCTTCTCGAAACCGGCATCTGTCCTCCCCTGCCGCCGTTTGCCGTGCGCATGGATACTGCCGTGCGGCAGATCGAGCTTGCCGCCGCGCAGAAGGGCGAGCACATCGCCATGCTCGAGGCGAGACGGCACGTCAACTGCTATCTCAAGCAGCAGAGCGGCCTCAAGACCTTCAAAAACCGCATCTGCGCCCTCGAGCGTCTCGAGCAGCTCTACGAGATCGTCGAGGAGCTCAAACAGACCGTCTCTGAGGAATGACACCCGAAAGGAGGGGAGCACGGGTTGGACGACAAGCATATTCTGGCAAGGGCGCGCCGCGGCGAGCTGGACGCCTTCGAGGAGCTCGTGCGCCGCTACGAAAAGCGCGTGTATGTCATTGCGCTGCGCTCCTCCGGCAATCCCCGAGGATGCCGCCGACATCACGCAGGATGTTTTTCTCCGTGCGTGGCGCTCGATTGAGAGCTTTCCGCGGCGACAGCGGCTTTTCCACGTGGCTGTTCCGCATCACCATGAACATCTGCGTCGATCATGCGCGCCACCGGCAGGCGCAGCCGCAGACCACAACGCTGACGACCGAGGATGACGAGGAGCGCCCCATTCACGACACCGCGCCCACGCCCGAGGAGCATCTGGACAACAGCGAGCTCGGCCGCGAGCTGGCGGCGGCGCTCGACGAAGTGAGCGAGGAACACCGCCGCATCGTGCTGCTGCGCGATGTTTCCGGCATGAGTTATTCCGAGATCGCAGAAATCCTCGAGATCAGCGAGGGTACGGTAAAATCGCGGCTTGCGCGCGCACGCATTGCCCTGCGCAGGATTTTGCTGCAAAGAGGGAACATTCTGCCGCCCGCCCGTCTAACCATGAGAAAGGAGGCGAGACGCATGAATGATGAAGAATATTTCGAACAGCTCTGCTCGAACAGCGTGGACGGCACGCTGACCGACAGCGAACGTGAAAAGCTCGAGGCGCAGCTTTGCAGAGTGCCCTTCGTGCGCCGCGCTGCTGCGTGATCTCCGGGAGATGCGCACACTCTTTGCACAGGAAGCCGAGGCGCCTGACAGCCTCCATGACGGGATCATGGAGCAGCTGCGGCAGGAGACCAAGCTGCACGTCGTTCAGCCGGAAAAGCCGGTGCGCCGCATGCCGGTGTTCACCATGGTCGGCGTTGCCGCGGCGGTCGTGCTCGTTGTGCTCGGCGGCGGTCTGATGCCGTCGTTCAGCACGGTCGGAAACGGCAGCCCGGTGCGTCGGCAGACGCCGGTGACGCGGTGGCTGCTGTAACTGCGGACAGCTATTCCGACGATGCAGGCGCGGCGTCCGACGGCGCCGCCGCAGATATCGCAGAGGCGGCTGAAAATGCGGGCGTGAACAGTGCATCACGCAACGTCCCCGAAACCGCCGTGCAGGGCACGAGTGATATTGCCGCCGCAGGCGGCAGCGCGTCAGGCGAGACCGCGCCGCAGACGGCCGCCGAGGAGGATACGCCCTCTGTCTTCTCCCCTCCCTGAGGCTGACAGCAGCACCGCCGCGCAGAGCGGCAGCATATCCGGCCGCGCGATCTCGGACGGCGATTCCGCCGGCATCGTTCCCGCCGAGGATACCGGCGCACTCACGCTCCCCGAGGCGGTACGCGGACTGCGCATCGCACACTGCTATATCGCAGACGGCGGCGAGCTGCCCGAGCTTGACGGCAAACTGCTGTATTCAGACAGCAGCGCGGCATGGTTCCAGCTCGACAACAACATGTCTACGCTTCAGAACACACTGAACGCGCTCGAAAAGTCCGGCTGCACCGTGACCGCCTACGAGGACATCGGTCTGACCATCGACAGCAAGGCGGACAGCTGGCTGCTGATCGTTCGAAACTGAAAACAGGTGTGACGCCGTTTTCTCGGCATCACACCTGTTTTTATTTTGACTGTCTCACATCACCAGCGTGAGTATCCTGTCGCTGAACAGATACCCGGCGGAGATGAGCGCCGTGTTCCACGCCGTGATGCCGAGCGCCGACCAGCCGACAAACCACTTGACCGGCATACGGAGCAGACCGGCCGGAATGGAAACGATGGTCCGCAGCATCGGGATGATGCGGCAGAGCGCAAGTCCGCGTCCATGCTGCGCGTCGATGAATTCATGGCATTTCTGCACGAAAGAGCGGCATTTCCTGCTCTTTCCGAACAGCTTTTCCATGATCGGCTCACCGCCCCAGTAGCACAGCCCGTAGATGACCAGACTGCCGAGCAGACCGGCGGCTACGCTCAGCGCGACCGTCAACGGCAGCGACAGGCTGCTCTGCGCAATCAGCACGCCGACACACGGCATGATAACGCCCGCCGGAAATCCCGGCAGGTTCATGTATTCACAGAAGATCACGCCGCAGACCAGGAGCAGTCCGTACTGATGAAAAAGTTCAAAAAAATGCAGCAGCTGTCATGGTGCCTCGCCTGCCTTTCCTGCTGTCCGTTTTTGTGGAATATAGTATACCGCTCTGCGCAGCCTCATGCAAGGTCGGCAGAGCGGTGTTTGCAATTAGTTCACAATTCAGGCGCGGTACTTGCCGCGTTCGATCGGGCCGAACAGCCGGACAAGCAGGCGGTGCAGCAGTGCGAACAGACCTTCACGGGTATTTGCTTTCATGATAATTCCTCCCTTTTATCACTGTGCGGCGGTCTCTATCCCTTGTACCTACAGTATACCTCGAAAGTCCCTGTCATTTCCCTCACAAAACCGTGAAATTTTTCTTAATTTTTTATGAAGTCGGCTCGTCGTCCTCCGCCGCGCCGAGCACGCGCTCGGTTTCCGCCTCGGAGAGCTCGGTGACGCTCTTGAGACGGCGGCGGATGGCGCGCGTTCTCGTGCCGACCAGCTTGTCCAGCTCGCGGCTCGCCTGGTCGAGACGGTTCTGCGTCTGCGTCAGGCAGGTCTCGAACTTGTCGAACTCGGTCTTGACCGCGCCCAGAACGTTCCACACCTCGCCCGAGCGCTTCTGAATGGCAATCGTACGGAAGGACATCTGAAGGCTGTTCAGCAGCGCCGCCATCGTGCTCGGGCCGGCAATATTGACATGGAAATCGCGCTGCAAAATCTCGACCATGCCGCGCTGCACCGCCTCCGCGTACAGCCCCTCAAACGGCAGGAACATGATGCCGAATTCCGTGGTGTACGGCGGTGCGAGATACTTGTCGCGGATGTCCTTCGCCTCGCTCGGAGCGTCAGAATGAGCTGCTTCGCGCAGGCGTCGATCTGCTCGCGCGAGCCCCTCTCATAGGCATCGCGCAGCGCGCCGTAGGTGTCGCCCGGGAACTTGGAGTCGATCGGCAGCCAGACCGCGCCGCCGTCCTCCGCCGGAAGGCGCACGGCGAACTCGACAACGTTGCGGCTGCCGGGCACGGTCGCGACGTTTTCCGCGTACTGCTCGGGCGCGAGGATGTCGGACAGGATCGCGCCGAGCTGGATCTCGCCCACGATACCGCGGTTTTTGACGTTTGTCAGCACCTTTTTGAGGTCGCCCACGCCCTGCGCAAGCGTCTGCATCTCGCCGAGGCCGCGGTAGACCTGCTCCAGACGCTCGTTTACCAGACGGAACGACTCGTTCATGCGGTCGGACAGGGTTTTTGGAGCTTTTCGTCCACGATGCCGCGCATTTCGTCGAGCTTTTTGTTGTTGTCCTCGCGAAGCTCACGCAGGTTGCCGTCCACGGCGGCTCGGATGCCGTCGAGCTGCTGCGAAGTTTCGACCGAAAAGCCGTGCAGGCGTTTTTCAAAGCGGTCGAGCTGGCCGGAGACCGACCGGTCCATCGCCGCAAGGCGGCTGTCCTGTGCTTCGCGGCCCTCGCGCAGATTCTGCGTGACGAGCGCGCCGAGCGCAGAGATCGCGCCGCTGTCGGTCGTTTTCGGCGGCTGCACCGGCTTTCGCGCGAGCAGGATGATGACGAGCACGAGCAGAACGGCCACGAGTGCGAGTGTGATGACGGGAATGAGTTCCATTTGGTTTTCCTTTCGCTGAAACAGGGATTAACGAAGGACGCCGAGATCCTTCGCGATGCGCTGCATGTCCTCGTCGGTCTCGGCGATGACATCCGCGCAGTGCTTGAGGTCATCCGACAGGTTGGGCGGCACCTCAACGTCGGATTTGTAGCGCAGCTGATGCTCGAGGCTCGCCCAGAAATCCATCGCGATCGTGCGCAGCTGAAGCTCGATGCGCACCGGGACCGTGCGCTCGGACAGAAAGATCGGCACCTCAAGGATCAGATGCAGGCTGCGGTAGCCGTTCGACTTGGGACTGCTGATATAGTCCTTTTCTCGATGAGCGTCAGATCGCTCTGCCGCATGAGCATGTCCGCTACGGTATAAATATCCTGAATGAACGGACAGATCACGCGGATGCCGCCGATGTCGTTCAGGTTGTCCATCATGGACTGAAGCGTCACCGGAAAGCCGCGGCGCTTGAGCTTGCCCACGATGCTGCGCGGCGTTTTGATGCGGCTCTTGATCGCGTTGATCGGGCTCGGCTTGCCCGAAATGCGCGACTCGTCTGCCAGAATGTCCAGTTTGGTCTTGATCTCACGAATGCCGGACTCATACAGCATCATAACCTGCTGAAGCTGCATCGCAGACTCGACCAGTGTCTCTTCATCATGTTCGGAAAGTCTGTCGATCGCAAAAAAAATCCGCCAGATCCATGTTATCTCCTCCTGTTCGCTTTCTCTGTCTTCAGTATAACATATATCCTGTTATCATTCAATGTCAGCACGGATACAATCTACCAGATATTGTGTTCTTACCGTACACCGCCGCGCAAAACTGCACGGAAACCGCACAGTCGGTAAATCTCTGTCCCCGTCCGGTGATGCCGTCCATGCGGGGCGAGAAAGGGTTGACAAAGCGCCGGCAACAGGCTATACTAATTTTTATCGAAGCTGTAGAAAAAGGAGAAAATCACTATGACCGTATCTCGAATGTCCATGTGCATGATGCGTGATTTTGCTCGTTTTCTGCCAGAAGGCTCCGCTGAGAGCACGGCGCAGACGGGCCGCTTGTCATGCGGCGCGGTATAAACAGGAAAACGAGCGGAAAGCAGGAAAAAGGCTTTCCGCTTTTATTTTTTCAGAACACATTTTTTCATGTCAGGAGGAATGAACTTGGAACAGGACGCTATCGTTCGCATCCGAAGTCTCAACAAAACATTCACCGGCAGAGCCGGCAAGGTCACGGCGCTCGACGGCATCGACCTCGACATCCGCCGCGGCGAAATTTTCGGCATCATCGGTCTGTCCGGTGCAGGCAAATCCACGCTCGTGCGCTGCATCAACTTTCTCGAAAAGCCAACCGCAGGCACCGTCACCGTGGACGGTCAGGAGCTCGGCAGTCTCTCGAAAAAGCAGCTGCTCGAGGCGCGCCGCTCGATGGGCATGATTTTCCAGCAGTTCAACCTGCTCCAGCAGCGCACCGCGCTCCAGAATATCTGCTTCCCCTCGAGATCGCGGGAACGAGCAAGGCGGACGCAGAAAAGCAACGCGCGAAGGAGCTGCTCGAGATCGTCGGCCTCGACCGCGCGGGCAACTATCCGTCTCAGCTCTCCGGCGGTCAGCGCCAGCGCGTCGCCATCGCCCGTGCGCTCGCGACCAGTCCGAAGATCCTGCTCTGCGACGAGGCGACCAGCGCGCTCGACCCGACGACCACCCGCTCGATCCTCGCCCTGCTCAAGGAGATCAACAGGACCCTCGGCATCACCATCATCGTCATCACGCACGAGATGGCGGTCATCGAGGAGATCTGCCAGCGCGTCGCCATCATCGACTCCAGCCGCATCGCTGAGGTCGGCGCGGTAGACGACGTTTTCACCCGTCCGCAGTCCGGCATGGCAAAGCAGCTCATCTATCCGGACGGAAAGCGCCGCGCCCTCGCGACCGGAAAGCGCTACTGCCGCATCGTATTCGACGGCAATTCCTCGTTCGAGCCGGTCGTCTCCAATATGGTGCTCGAGTGCAAGGCGCCGGTCAACATCATGTTCGCGGACACCAAGAACATCGACGGAAAGGCCTACGGCCAGATGATTTTACAGCTGCCCGAGGACGAGCGCGCCGCCAAGCGCGCCCTTTGCCTATCTGGAAACGCAGAACGTACACACAGAGGAGGTAGACGCAAATGCTGCCGTTTAATGTCTGGGCGCAGAGCCTTTGGGAGACCCTTTACATGGTCATCCTGTCCACCGCCATCTCTTATCTGATCGGCCTGCCGCTCGGTCTGACGCTCGTCGTGACCGACAAGAACGGTATCCGCCCGATGCCCGTGCTGAACACCGTTCTCGGCATCGTCACCAATATCCTGCGCTCGATCCCGTTCCTTATCCTCGCGGTCATGATCACCCCGGTCACACGCGCCATCGTCGGCAAGGCCATCGGCACCACCGCGATGGTCGTGCCGCTGACGTTCGCCGCCGCGCCCTATGTCGCGCGCATGGTCGAATCCTCCATCAAGGAGGTCCCGTTCGGCGTGATCGAGGCGGCGCAGTCCATGGGCGCGAGCCCGTGGCAGATCGTCTGGAAGGTGCTCGTCCCCGAGGCGAAGCCCTCTCTCATGGTCGGCGGCGCGATCTCCATCGTCACCATCCTCGGCTACTCCGCGATGGCCGGCTTCATCGGCGGCGGCGGTCTGGGCACGGTAGCCGTCAACTACGGCTACAACCGCTACAACTTCCCCATCATGCTCATCGCCGTCATCATCATCGTCGTCGTCGTGCAGATCTTCCAGGAGGTCGGCATGCGCCTTGCGCACCGTCTGGACAAGCGCAATCGTTAATTCTGTTATCATAAAAATTATGATATATATCTGAAAAGGAGCGAATTCCCATGAAAAAATCCATTGCAGCAATTCTTGCAGGCGCACTGTGCCTGTCCGCTCTGACCGCCTGCGGCGGCAGCACGTCCTCCTCTGACAGCAGCGCAGCGGCAAACACCGGCGACTCCGACAAGGTCATCACCGTCGGCGCTACCCCGACCCCGCACGCGGAGATCCTGAACGCGGCCAAGGACGCGCTCGAGGCTGAGGGCTACACCCTCAAGGTCGTTGAGTTCACCGACTACGTTCAGCCGAATACCGCACTGGTTGACGGCGATCTGGACGCAAACTACTTCCAGCACACCCCGTACCTCAACAACTTCAACAAGGAGAACGGTACCGATCTGGCCGCAGCGTTCGACATGCACTACGAGCCGTTCGGCATCTACGCCGGCAAGACCGCATCCATCGAGGAGCTTGCTGACGGCGCCTCCGTCGCCATCCCCAACGACGGCTCCAACGAGACCCGCGCGCTGCTCCTGCTTCAGGACGCAGGCCTCATCAACCTGAAGGACGGCATCGACCCGACCTCCGACGCGACCAAGCTCGACATCACCGAGAACCCGAAGAACCTCGACATTCAGGAGATCGCCGCAGAGCAGCTGCCGCGTTCGCTCGCTGACGTCGACCTCGCAGTCATCAACGGCAACTACGCGCTTCAGGCTGACCTGAACGCTGCCGAGGACTCCTCATCACCGAGAACCCGGACTACGCAAAGGTTTATGTAAACGTTGTTGCCTGCCGCCGCAGCGGCGAGGAGAACAGCGACAAGATCCAGGCGCTCAAGAAGGCTCTCCAGAGCGACGACGTCAAGAAGTACGTCGACGAGACCTACAAGGGCGCAGTTGTAACTGTATTCTAAACACACAGCAGAAATCATTTCAGCAGGCAGAGCTCACGCTCTGCCTGCTTTGTTTTCCGAAAATGCTTTGCGTCGGCGGGCAGCATGAGCTAAGATAAAGATATTATCCTTGTAATTTACGGAGGCACAGCATGACCGAACTCGATATGATACGCCGCGCACAAATGTATATGGAAAAGCTGTCGCATGGCATAAATCCGCTCGACGGGACGCCGGTCGCGGACGGCGACCTCATCCGAACGGCCGCATGTCGCGCTGCTTTGCCTTTTGTTGCGGAGGTGCTCGACAAGTCGTAACGAACAGCGCGCCGCACGCTGAAAAACCGCAGCCTGCCGCACCGAAAAGCGCGCCTGCGGCTCCTGCGCAAAGCGGGCCGCGCAGCCTGCCGCCCGAGCTCGCCGCCATGCTCCGTCCGGCCTCCTCCATCAAGCCTGCGCCCCGCACCAAAAGCCGTCCCCGCCGGCGGGAGCGAGGCGAAGCACCGGCTGCCGCCGGCCGTTCCCTATAACCGCCGCGCGGATTTCGCCTATTCCGACCGGCCGCTTCCCGTAGAGGAGGTCGTGCAGCGCATTCACGCCCTCGAACCCGAGAACACAGAGCCGCTTTCCGTCTCGCCCCTGCTCGACTGGCTGACCGACGCCGGTCTGCTTGCGTGGATGCCGGACAGCCGCGGCGGGTACGCCTACCTGCCGACACAGAGCGGCGGCGAGGTCGGCATTCTGGTCGAACCCGGCGCCGGAGCTGTGCTCTACACGCTCTCCGCTCAGCATTTTATCATGGATGCGCTCGACGACGACATTCTGGACGAGGCCGCCCGTCAGCTTTCGCTGCGCCATACACCATGGACGCCCGAGGAGGACGCACGCCTTGCGCAGCTGCGCCGCGAGGGACAGCACCCCGAGGAGATCGCAGAAACGCTCGCTCGTCCGGCCTCCGCCGTTCGGCAGCGCCTGCTCGAGCGCGGTATTTAAGGCAATACCGTACAATTGAACAAGAGCGATTTGCGAGCAAATTTTGCGTACTGACGAGGCGCGGTTTTGCGGTAATACTTGATGTATTACCGTGAAATCGAAACGAAGTCAGGGCACAAAATTTCCGCAAAGCGCCGCAGCTTTCATTGTGCGGTGTTGCCTTAAGAAATAATCAGGACCTGTAAACGGAGAAATCCGCATTACAGGTCCTTTTTTTCTGCATATTCTGACTCGCGCGGCGAACATCGTTCTGCGCTCTCTATCCTGTACACCCCATGCGTCCGCCGCAGTCAGCCTGTGCTTTCTACTGATTAGACGTTTGAGGGAGACTAAATGTGACAGGAGAAGCCGGAAAATGCTGCACAAATTTCAGTCTGCTGTTTTGTGCATTTTTCAAGCAGGCTGCAAATAATACCCGATGCCGCTCTCCGCCCGGATGAATCGGATGGAGCCTTTGGCTTTCTCGCAGGTTTTATCCACAGGCTGTTGATAAAACCTGTGTTTATTTGTAGTCGAGGAAGAAGCAGAAGCAGCTCGCGCGCGCTCTGCCCTCGTTGCGGTAGATATGCGGCTGGTCGGTCTCGAATTTGAACGCCTCCTGCCGCCCGATGCGCTGCACATGGCCGCGGCACTCCACGGTCAGCTCGCCGTCCGTAACGGTCAGATATTCGCGCGTGTTTTCGCCGTGTGCGCCGCTCATGTACGCCGCCCGGCTCGACGTCGATGCGGTAGATCTCGACCAGCCGGGTATCCTCATACGGAAAGCATGTCCAGACACGGTACTGCCCTCGATCTCCTTGGTCGGGACGAGCGCTTCCGGCTTCACCAGGCAGAAATCCTCTCTCGGAGTCTCGATCAGGCGCTGAAACTCGATGCGCAGACCGCTCGTGATCTTGCCGAGCACACCGAGGGACGGGTTTGCCGTGCCCTTTTCGATCTGTGCGAGCATGCTCTTGCTCACGCCGGTCTGCTCGGCCGCCTGCTCCAGACTCATCGACTTGGACTGGCGGATGCGCCTTTAAATTGATCGAAATATTATGGGACAGATAATCCATGTCATCTTCTCCGTTTCCGTGCGCCGGAGGCGCGGTTTAGAGCGCTCTCCGGTACAGCATTTCAATATCGCTCTGGCGGGAGGCGCGCGGATTGACCGCGATGTTGCCGCTCTTCATGGCGTCCGCCGCCATCGCCTCGATCGCCTCCTCGATCGCCTCGCGGCTGACCGGGCCGTTCCGGCTCGCGTTGTTCACCGCCTCGACGATGCCGTTCGGGATGCCGATCTCTCCGCACAGCTCGCGAATCGCACCCGGCAGCAGCCCCGGCTCAAATTCGCCCGCGTCCACCTTGAAGGGGCTGATGTAATTGAAGATCTTGAAGTAGCGGCCGTGGTCGGCGAGCGCGTTGTACTCCGCGATGACCGGCAGCAGGACCGCATTCGCCACGCCGTGCGGTACGTCGAAGTATGCGCTGATCGGGTGGCTCATCGCGTGGACATTGCCCAGACGGGCGAACGAGAACGCGATCCCGGCGAACAGCGAGCCGACGAGCATATTCTCGGCCGCCTCGATGTCCTCGCGGCACGCGACAAAGCGGCGGATGTTGCCGCCGAGCAGCTCCATCGCCTTTTCCGCCATCGCGTCCGAGAACGGCGACGCCGCGCGGGAAACATAGGCCTCCTCCGCATGGATGAAGGCGTCGATGCCGCAGGCCGCCGCGACGCTCGCCGGTGCGCTCGTCAGCAGCTCCGCGTCCAGAATAGCGCAGGCCGGCAGCAGCTCATAGCTGAACACGGTCAGCTTGTAGTCGCGCCTGTGGTCGGTGATGACCGAGAACGCCGTGACCTCCGAGCCGGTGCCTGCCGTGGTCGGGATGGCGATGAGCGGCACGATCTTGCCCGGAACCTTGTGCGCGCCTTCATATTTCTCGATCCTGCCGCCGTATTTTGCGACGACGCCGACCGCCTTGGCGACATCCATCGGCGAGCCGCCGCCGAAGGCCACGATAAAGTCCGCGCCCGACGCCTTGTAGGCCGCCGCCGCCTTTTCGACCGTATCCGTAGACGGATTGCCCTCGGTTTCGGTGAAGGCGTCGACCGCAAAGCCTGCCGCCTTCAGCGAGTCGGAGACCTTGTCCACCAGGCCCATCTTTGTCAGATGCGGGCCGGAAATGATAAATGCGTGCGAGCCGCCGAGCTGCCTTGCGGCCTCGGGCAGCTTCGCGAGGCGAGCCGCGGCCCACCATGATATTCTGCGGAACGGAAAAGGTAAAGTCGTTCATGATAAACACTCCTCTGTGAGAAATAAAAATAAGCGGATATTTCTAAAAATATTGTCTGTCGATAAAGTCAATTGTGCGATGGTGAAGCAGCCGCGCGGCAGCGCCTCATAAAATAGAAATCGCGCAGCGATTTCATGCAGACCGGGGGCGTGTACCTCGGTTTGCATACTTCTGGAGGGAGAAAGTTTCCGCATGGGAACTTTCGGACGACTCGTGTTCTGCGTCAGTCAGAACACAGATTGTCGGAAAAACGAAGTTTTTCGACAGTCTTAGCAGCGCCGAACCGTAAAAGCCCGACGCTGCGCTTTTTGATACAAATAACAGATTGATGAAGCCTTATGCCAGCCGTGCCAGTACGCGGTCGATCGCGCCGTCGATGACCTTGTCCAGCTCGCGCTCGTCCGCCTCCGGGAGCAGCGTTGCTGCGTCCTCGTCCGAATGAGCTGAACCATGCTGCCGAAGGACTCTCTGTACTTGCTCTTGCAGATGGCGAAGAACACGACGCCGAGCGCGCTCCACGCCGCTACCATGCCCCATTCCGGCAGGATGAGCGTACCGCCCGAGCCGGGGATGCAGTACATGACGACCATGAAGCCGCTCATCAGCACCGCGATGCCGCCCATCAGACGGCCGGCCGGAACCTTGTACGGACGCGGCATATCCGGCTGCTTTTTGCGCAGGATGAGGAAGGAGATCGCGACCATGCAGTAGGCGAGGCAGCAGCCGAAGTTGCCTGCGTCGCAGATCCAGACCATCATGACGCGGCCTGCGAACGGCGCGAGCATGGTGAGTATGCCGATGAGGATGAGCGCATTGATCGGGGTCTTGTGCCTGGGATGCAGCTTGGCGAAAACGCGCGGGATCATGTAGGACCCAGCCATCGAGTAGATGGCGCGCGAGCCGCCGATCATGAACGAGTTCCACGAGGTGATGATGCCGCACATGCCGCCGACGATGATGACCTTCGCCATGACCGAGGTCTTGAAGGCGAGCGCCATCGCGTCCGCCGTGACCAGACCCGTGCCGGCCTGCGAAGCGGTGATCGCGCCCGAGTTCATGACCAGACCGACCGCGATGATGACGAATGCGTAGAACAGGACCGCGAGGACGACCGACAGGATGAGCATGCCGCCGATCTTTTTCGGCGGAACGTTGATCTCCTCCGCCGCCTGCGGGATAACGTCAAAGCCGATGAGGTAGAACGGAGAGATGACCGCAACCGAGAGGATGGACTTGACGATACCGCCGCCGCCGACCTCTGCGAACATCTGGCCGTCCAGATTGTCCACCGTGCCGTTGATAACCGACGCGACGATGAGCAGGATGCCTGCGCCGCCGATGATGATGGTGAGGATGGTCTGGAGCTTGGCAGCCGTCTTTGCGCCCACGATGTTGATGAGCATGATGCAGAACGCAACAATGATCGCCACGATCAGCCACGAAGCGTAAATGTCGAAGCCTGCGACCGTATACAGATATCCCTTGAGGAATCCCGGCCACAGATAGGAGATGATGGTCGGGAACGCACGCTTCAAAGCACGCAACGCCGACATAGCCGAGAACGATCGCCCATGTGCACACGAACGAGCCGGTCGGACCCATCGCACGATGGCTCCAGACGTGCTCGCCGCCGCACTGCGGCATGGCCGCCGTCAGCTCTGCATAGGTCAGGCCGACGAAAAGATCATGACGCCGCCGACCACAAAGCCGAGCGCCGCGCCGAGGACGCCGCCCTTCTGGATCCAGCCGCCCGAGGAGACGACCCAGCCCCAGCCGATCATTGCGCCGAACGCGATGACGAGGATGTCCCATGCACTGAACACCTTGTTAAATTCGGATTGCTTCTTTTCCATGATGCTCTGCCCTCCTCAGCTGTTGAATACCTTGCGCGCGACCTCTTCGATGAGCGCCGCCGTGCCGTCCGCCCGAGCAGGCTGCTGTCGATGAGCATATCGCGGTTGTGGCGGTCGCCGCGGTTCGCGCCGGTCAGCGCCAGATGGCGCTTGTGGTAGCGCTTGTCCTTCTCCTCGATGAGCAGCCTTGCGTCGTCCGCCGAGAGATTGTGGCTCTTCATGACGTTTTCGATGCGCACCTCGTCCGGAGCGTAGATGAACACGCGCAGGATGGGCTTCTGCTCGAGGATATAATCGGCCGAGCGGCCGATTATCACGCAGGACTCGCAGTCTGCGAGCTTGCGGATGATGGTCTTTGAACATGGATCGCACGCTCGGTCAGATCCGCATACTTGGAGAATGCGCCGCGCGTGTCGCCCTCCGCGCCCTTGCCGGCGATGGTGACGCCCTGTTCGACCTTTTCCATGATGTCCTTCGGGATGCCGACCTCTTTGATGATCTCATCTACGGTTTCGCGGTCGTAAAACTTGATGCCGAGGTCCTCTGCGACCCTGCGGCCGATCTGATTACCCTTCGCGCCGTATTCGCATCCTATTGTAATAACAAGATGTGCCATGTTCCGTTCCTTCCTGATTAAAAAAAGGGCGCACCAATCATTTCGATCGGTGACGCCCTTGTCACTGGTTTATTCCTTGTGTCCGCCGCTTACTTCGCGACAGCCTCAACGGCCTCGGTGATGATCTCGACGGCCTTGTCGCACTGCTCCTCGTTTACGATCAGCGGCGGCACCATGCGGATGGTGTGCGCGCCGATGGCGGTGATGAGCAGCTTGCGGTCGAGGCAGGCATGCTTGACCTCTACGCCCGATACCGCGTCGTCGAACTCGACGCCGACGAGCAGGCCCTGATGACGAACCTCCTTGACATGCGGTATCTTCGCGAGCTTTTCGGAGAAGTAGTCGCCCATCTTCTTCGCGTTGCCCGCCAGATCGCGGTCGAGCAGCTCGCCGACCTCGGCATATGCCGCAGCGCAGCTGACCGGGTGACCGCCGAACGTGGTGCCGTGCGAGCCCGGGGTGAACGCCTTGGCGACCTCCTCAGTCGCGCAGATCGCGCCGATCGGCATGCCGCCGCCGAGGCCCTTCGCCATGGAAACGATGTCCGGCTTGATGCCGTAGTTCATGTAGCTCATGACCGCGCCGGTTCTGCACCAGCCGGTCTGCACCTCGTCGATCAGGAGCAGCATGCCGTTCTCGTCGCAGAATTCGCGCAGACCGGTCATAAATTCCTGCGTTGCCGGATGTACGCCGCCCTCGCCCTGTACCGGCTCTATCATAATGGCGATGGTATTTTCCGTGCAGGCGTCCTTGAATGCCTTCAGGTCGTTGTACGGCGCGTAGGAGAAGCCGTAGGTCATCGGGCCGAAGCCTACCTGGCAGCCGTTGCCCGGCTGGCCGGTCGCGCTCATCGCGCCGAAGGTGCGGCCGTGAAAGCCCATCTTTGCGGTAACGATATGGTACTTGTTCGACCGTACTTCTCGATGCCGTACTTGCGCGCCATCTTGATCATGGCCTCGTTTGCCTCGGTGCCGGAGTTCTGGAAGAAGATCTTGTCCATGCCGATCGTCTCGCAGACCTTCTCCGCCAGCAGCGCCTGCGGAATGGTGTACGGATAGTTGAAGGTGTGCATGATGTCGTCCATCTGATCCTTGACGGCTGCGACGACCTTGTGGGTTGCGGCTGCCGGCGTTGTTTACCGCGATGCCTGCGTAAAAATCGAGGTACGGCGTGCCGTTTTCATCATAGAGGTACATGCCCTCTGCGGTCTCTGCGAGGAAATCAAAACGCTCGTAGGTCTCGATCATGTACTTGTTTACTTTATCCTTGATGTCCTGTGCGGTAAGTCCGGTATCCTTCAGTTTCATTTTGAAGCCCTCCCAAAAAGATTTATGTAAATGGTTTTTCATACAAATTCCCGGGGTCAGAACAACAAACAAAAAAGAGCAACGAGAGTCCTTTACAGGAGCCTCATTGCTCTTTACATGTCCATTATTTTGAACAAGTACATAATATCACTCGTCCATCTCTGTGTCAACAGGAATTTTCATGTTTTCTGGAAATATTTCATTTTGCCGTTTGTCAGTTATGTTTTTTCGGGAATTTCATCTGTATTCCGTTTTCGCCAGCCTTTTCTGTGCCAAGTTTGGCATTTCCGTTATTTTGAACACCCTCGGATTTCCGTGCACTATATTGTCCGACGCCGTTTCGACCGGCCGCAGGCAGTCCATCCGGAACAAAAGCAGACTGCCGGTAAAATTAGAAAAACCGGTCATTTCTTACGAAATAACCGGTTGATCTGGTACGCCAGAAGGGATTCGAACCCCCGACCTTTTGGTTCGTAGCCAAACACTCTATCCAGCTGAGCTACTGGCGCATACCGCAGTTCCGACTGCCTATATATAATATCATTGCCGCCGCGAAAAGTCAACAGTTTTTTCATAAAATCCGCAGTTTTTTTCGCGCTGTGTCCGTCAGCAAAAAAGAAAAACCGGCTATCTCTTGCGAAATAACCGGTGTTCCTGGTACGCCAGAAGGGATTCGAACCCCCGACCTTTTGGTTCGTAGCCAAACACTCTATCCAGCTGAGCTACTGGCGCATACAGGATGTTTTCGTCTGCGATGTTCTCGCTGACTGTTTTATATAATACCACAGTATGCGCCCCAAAGTCAAGCGTTTTTTATTTTTTTATTTCAGCAGCTCTTCCATCTCGCCGATCAGGCTGTCGAACAGAGCGGTCGCGTCCTCGACCGGCTTCGGGCTTGCCATATCGACGCCTGCGCCGCGCAGCAGCGTGATCGGGTCGGCCGAGCAGCCGCCCGACAGAAAGCCGAGGTAATCGCGGACCGCCGGCTCGCCCTCACGCAGGATACGGCGCGAAAGCGCGATCGCGGCGGCGTAGCCGGTCGCGTACTGATAAACATAGTAATCATAGTAGAAGTGCGGAATGCGCGCCCACTCAAGCGCAATCTCGTCATCTACGACCATTTCCGGTCCGAAATACTGCTCATTCAGCTTTTTGTACAGAGCGCACAGCGCGTCTGCGGTCGTGCCCTCGCCGCGGCGCGTCATCTCGTTCGCCTCCAGCTCGAACTCCGCGAACATGGTCTGGCGGTACAGTGTGCCGCGCTGCTCGAGGAAGTGGTTGATCAGATAGGCGCGTTCCTTTTTTGTCGGTCGTGACCGACAGCAGGTACTCCATCAGAAGCGCCTCGTTGCAGGTAGACGCGACCTCTGCCACGAAAATCACATAGTCCTGATATGCGGTCGGCTGACGGGTGTTGGACAGGTAGGAATGGATGGAGTGGCCCATCTCGTGCACGAGCGTGAATACATCATCGAGCGTGCCCTTGAAGTTGAGCAGCACATACGGGTGCACACGCGCACCGGCGGAATACGCGCCCGAGCGCTTGCCCTCGTTCTCGTAAACGTCGATCCAGCGGTTTTCAAAGCCCTCGCGGATGAGCGCGAGATAATCCTCGCCGAGCGGCGCGAGCGCCTTGAGGGCGATTTCCTTTGCCTCCTCGAAGGTGAACTTCATCTCAACGCCCTCGACCACCGGCACGTACAGGTCGTACATGTGAAGCTCGTTGAGACCGAGCAGCTTTTTGCGCAGCTCGACATAGCGGTACATGGGACCGAAGGAGCGGTGCACCGCGTCGATCAGATTGCGGTAGATCTCGGTCGGAACCTCGGTGCCGTCGAGCGCCGCATCGAGCGTCGAGGGATACTTGCGCACCTTCGCATAGAACAGCAGCTGCTTGAGCTGCGCGGACAGCGTCGCCGCTGAGGTATTGCGGAACTGGCCGTAGACCGAATAGAGCGAGTCGAACGCCGACTTGCGCAGCACGCGGTCATAGGACTGCATGAGCGGGATATAGGTGCCGTGGGTCACGGGATGCTTGTTCGCCGTCCTTATCCGTGGCGTCCGGGAATTTGAGGTCGGCGTCGTTCAGCATCGAGTAAATATCGTCCGGGCTTGCCGCCATTTCGCCTGCGGCGGCGAGGATCGCCTCCTCTTTATCCGAGAGCACATGCTCGCGGCGGCGGCGCACGCGGTCGATGCACAGACGGTAGTTCTCCAGCTCGGGCGCCTCGGCGTACAGACGGTTCAGCGTCTCGTCGTCGATAGCGAGCAGCTCAGGGGTCTCGAACGCGGCGGCCGACTGAAGCTCGACCGCAAAGCGCGTCACCTGCGCGACCATTTCCTGATACGCCGCCACGCGGGTATCCTCATCGCTGCGGCGCTGTGCATAGTGCACGATCGGATCGAACGCAAGACTGATCTCGTCGTCCAGACGGAAAAAAGCGCAGCAGGGTCTCGCCGCTCTCCGCCAAATGGCCGCGGAAGGCGGTAACGCGCGGAATGAACTCCTTCGCTGCGGCAAGCGCTTCGCGCCATGCGTCGTCGGTCGCGAACAGGTCCTCGATCGCCCATTTATCCTGCGCTGCGACGTCCTCGCGTGCAGGGATCTTTCTGGTTTCCATATTGATCTTCCTTTCCGGGACGGCTGAAAGGCCGCCATGTTCGGATCATTTTTTCTTACGCTATTAGCATACCGCAACCGCGCAGAATATGCAAGCACGAGACGAAAAAGCCGCGCTTGACCGTAGTCCGATTTCGGACTATAATAAAATACGGAAAATATTTCTTTTTCATACGGAGGTTTTTATGCAGATCAGACTGTCAGACCACTTTTCCTTCGGCCGTCTGCTTCGTTTTACGCTCCCGAGCATCGCCATGATGATCCTGACCTCGCTGTACAGCGTCGCGGACGGACTTTTTGATGTCCAACATGGTCGGAGACATCGGGCGGAGCGCGGTCAACATCATGTTCCCGGTCGCGATGCTGATCGCGGCGGTCGGCTTCATGCTCGGCACCGGCGGCAGCGCGGTCGTCGCGCGCACGCTCGGCGAGGGCCGTCCCGACATGGCGAACCGCTTTTTCTCGATGTTTGTCTTTGCCGTCATCCTTTTCGGCGGCGTTCTGAGCGCGGCCGGTGCGGCGTTCGTCGAACCCATCGCCCGGCCTCGCCGGTGCGAGCGATATTCTGATGGACTCCTGCGTGTCCTACGGCCGTATTCTGTTCGCCGGCAGCCTCCCTTTCATGCTCCAGACCTCGCTCCAGCCATTTTTCGTTGTCGCGGAAAAGCCGAATATGGGTCTTATCCTGTCCATCGCCTCGGGCGTGATCAATTTCGCCGGCGACTGGGTGCTCATTCAGCTCCTCGGCCTGCCGGGCGCGGCGTGGGCGACGGTCGCCGGCTACTGCGTCGGCGGCATCATCCCGCTCGTATTCTTCATCACGCACCGCTCCGGACTGCACCTTACCGGCACAAAGCTGTATATCCGTGAGTTTTTGCAGGCCTGCGGCAACGGCTCCTCCGAGCTGATGAGCAACATCTCCTCCTCCCTCGTCGGCATCCTGTATAACCTCGAGCTGATGCGGCTGGTCGGTGAGCGCGGCGTTGCGGCGCACTCGGTCATGATGTACGTCGATTTCGTCTTTATCGCGGCGTTTCTCGGCTTCTCCATCGGCAGCGCGCCCATCATCAGCTATCATTTCGGCGCGGAGAACCACGATGAGCTGAAAAATGTATTTCGAAGGAGCATGTTCCTTATACTCGTCACCTCGGGCGCGATGGCCGTGCTGAGCGAAGCGCTCTGCCGTCCGCTGTGCGCGGCCTTCGTCGGCTACTCCCCCGATCTGATGCAGCTCACCGTGCACGGCTTCCGCCTGTTCGCGCTGTGCTATCTGTTCTGCGGCGTAAACATCTATGCGTCGGCGTTCTTCACCGCGCTGTGCAACGGCGCGCTGAGCGCCTTCATCTCCTTCCCTGCGTTCGCTGCTGCTGCGCGGCGGTCTGGTCATTCTGCTGCCGCTGGTGCTCGACCTGACGGCGTGTGGCTCGCCGTGGTCGCGGCCGAGGGTCTTTCCGCCGCCGTCGTCGGCGGTGCTCCTGCGGCGGCAGCGCACGCGGTATCATTATCTTTGATACTGTCGCGAAGCTGCGCAATTAAAGTTGACTTTTTCAGCGGATATTGATATACTGATACTGTTAAAATCGTTATCTGTGCGATGACGCAGGAAAAGTAACCGTTTTTCTTGCGCGAAAAGAGAGGAGCCTCCCGGCTGAAAGGGCTCTGTGCGCGGAGCGGCGAAGTGCGCCTGCCGAGCATCGGGGTCAAACGCCCCGCGGAACGCGCCCGTTACCGCGCGCACGAGTGAAAAATCGGAGTGGAACCGCGTCTTTACGCCTCCCCCGAGGGAATAATATCCCCGGGAGGCTTTTTTCTGTATCCGGCACTCGTTTTTCTGTCGAAATCCATCAAAAGGAGATAAAAACCATGAAACTCTACAACACACTGACCCGTCAGAAGGAAGAATTCGTTCCGATCACGCCGGGCGAGGTAAAGATGTATTCCTGCGGCCCGACCGTATACAACTACTTCCATGTCGGCAACGCGCGTCCGTTCATCATTTTCGACCTGCTGCGCTGCTACCTCGAGTACCGCGGCTTACAAGGTAAAGTTCGTGCAGAACTTCACCGACATCGACGACAAGGTCATCAACAAGGCCAACGAAGAGGGCGTTGACTTCAACACCATCGCAGAGCGCTATATCAAGGAATACTATGTCGACGCGCAGGGCCTCGGCGTCAAGAAGGCTTCCGTTCACCCGCGCGCGACCGAGACCATGGACGCCATCATCGACATCGTCGAGCGTCTGATCGAGAACGGCCACGCCTATGTTGCGGAGAACGGCGACGTTTACTTCCGCACCAAGTCCTTCCCGGAGTACGGCAAGCTGTGCCATCAGCCGATGGAGGAGCTTCAGGCCGGCGCACGCATCTCGGTCGGCGAGGTCAAGGAGGACCCGATGGACTTCGCGGTCTGGAAGGCTGCCAAGCCGGGCGAACCGGCATGGGATACGCCGTGGGGCAGCAAGGGCCGTCCGGGCTGGCACATTGAGTGCTCGGCTATGGCGAACAAGTACCTCGGCAAGACCATCGATATCCATTCCGGCGGTCTTGACCTCATTTTCCCGCACCACGAGAACGAGATCGCGCAGTCGGAGTGCGCAAACGGCTGCACCTTCGCGCATTACTGGCTGCACAACGGCTTCCTGACCATCGACAACGAGAAGATGTCCAAGTCCAAGGGCAATTTCTTTATGGTGCGCGACGCGGCGAAGGAATTTGGCTATGAGACCATCCGCATGTTCATGCTGAGCGCGCATTACCGCTCCCCGCTGAACTATTCGGCGGAGTCGCTCGAGATGAACAAGGCGTCGCTCGCCCGTCTGTACGAGGCAAGAAACAACATGGAGTTCCGCATCGAGAAGGCCTCCGGCGACACCATGACCGCCGAGGAGACCGAGAAGCTGGAAGCGCTGGGGGCTACAAGCAGAAGTTCATCGACGCGATGGACGACGATATGAACACTGCCGACGCGCTGTCCGCGATCTTCGAGCTGACCCGCGAGATCAACGCCTACAACGGCGCACATCAGACGCGACCCGCGCCTTCCTCACCGCAGCGCATGATCTGTTCATGGAGCTGACCGGCGTGCTCAATCTGGTTCAGAAGCGCGACGACGCAGTCGACCCGGACGCAGAGAAGATCGAGGAGCTGATCGCGCAGCGTGCCGGCCAAGAAGGCAAAGACTTTGCCGAGGCGGACCGCATCCGCGGCGTGCTGGCGGACATGGGCGTTACCATCAAGGATACCCGTCAGGGTACGCAGTGGAGCCGTTCTTAATGTCTTAAAAACGTTTCCCACGCGAAGGCGTGAGCTTTTGCCGTTCCCACGGCGGGGCAAAGGGGGCAGGACACCGTATGGTTTCCTGCCCCTCTTGACTCCCCGACCTTCTTTTTGGCCGCTCAGCAAAGCGTTCGCGGCTAAAGGCGAGGGGTGTACGGATATATCTGGTGCTCCAAGGCTTTATACTTTATCGAAATTTGGCTGGTTCAGTCGATTTTTTGTACTTTCTGTGACGGCCGTGTAAAACCCGGCGTTTTCTGTGGAATTTCTGTTCCCATTATGATATAATAGCTCGGTACACAGTATGTATATCCGAAAAACGAAACCAACGGAGGAAGTTTATGAAAATCATCAATGAAAAGGGCAAGCTGTTCGGTCTGATCAACATTGTCGATCTGCTCGTGCTGATTGCGGCTGTCGCTGTCGCTGCCGGCGTCGGCTACAAGCTGTTCGCGCCCCAGATCAAGGAGTCGGTCCAGCCGCAGGTCGAGCTGACCGCGATCGTCCGCGTGCGCGGCGCAACCCCGTTCCTCGTCACTGAGGTCGAGCGCAACAGCCAGGTCGGCAAGCAGCTCGTCAGCGGCAACTCCTATGTCAATGGCACCATCGAGGACATGAAGATCGAGGACTACGCGCAGCAGGTCACCACCGCTGACGGCCGCATCGTCACCGCGGTCGACCCGGACAAGAAGGACATCGTATTCACCATCAAAACCACCGTCCCCAAGGGCACCGCTACCCCGTCCATCGGTACGCAGGAAGTGCGTGCAGGCCGCACCTTCATCGTAAAGACCAACGATTTCGAGACGAGCGGCAACATCGACTCGGTCGATATCGCAGACTGAGCCTATGAAAGCGATTTTTGAAAACAGTCTTCTGGTACGGGCGATACTCTGCCTGTGCGCCTGGTATCACGAAGGCGCGATCGCGCACTTTTTCGCGCATCCGCGAGGCCTATGCCGACTCGCGGTTCCGCCGCCTGTGGGAGCGCTTCTGCGCCGCTCCGCCCTGCACGACGGCGAACAGCGGCTACGCACGCATCGCTGCGGCGCTGCGCCGTCTGGTCGTATGCATCGGCACCGCCGTGCGGAACAGCCTCATCTACCGTCTCTGTCTGGCCGTCTGGCGCCCCATCGTGCGCGTGACCGAGGACGGCTTCGTCGGCCGGGCGCTCCGCTTCGCCGGCATGCGCGGCCTGCTGCTCATCTGTCTGGCGATGTACCTGCCGCTCGACTATTTTATCCGTCTGGCCGCGAATGCGGGCTATCTGCCCTCGTTCATCGCCTCCGGCTGGGATGAAATGCTCATGCTCGCGGCGGCCTGCTATCTGCTGTGGCACACCGCGATGAAGCGCGCGCCGCTCCAGCTGCGCACCACGCCCGTAGACGCCTACCTCATCCTGTTCATCGCCGTCGGCTTCTTCCTGATGTGCGCGGTCTCCCCCTACCCGTCTATCGCACTCGACGGATACCGCGCCGTCGTCGAGTACCTGTTCTGGTTCTTCCTTGTCACGCGGCTCATCGAGGATGACCGCGACTTCGCGATCTTCTACGGCGCGCTCATCACCATGGCGCTCTGCATCGCGCTGCACGGCATTTACCAGTTCATCATCGCCGCACCTATCCCGGCCTCCTGGGTCTCCCAGACCGAGCAGAACGTGCGCACGCGCGTCTACTCGCTCACGGGCAGTCCGAACATCATGGGCAGCCTGCTCGTGCTGTTCGCGCCGATGGTCGCGGGACTGGCGTATTACAGCCGCAAAATGTGGGTCAAGGTGCTCGCCGTCTGCGGCACCGGCATGATGTGCATGTGCTGCATCTTCACGTTCTCCAAGGGCGCGTGGGGCGGCCTTGTGGTCGCGGTCCTCGTGTTCGCGATCTTCCTCGACCGCCGTCTGATCGCGCTGATGGGCGTGGCCGGCTGCGGCGCTCTGCTCGCCATCCCTCCATCGCTAACCGCATCACCTATATGTTCACCTCGGACTACGCCGCTGCGAGCCAGCGCGCAGGCCGCATGGTGCGCTGGGCGACCGGTCTGGATCTGCTGCATGAGAGCAATCCGCTCCTCGGCTTCGGCCTCGGCCGCTTCGGCGGCGCGGTCGCCATGCAGAACCAGATCATCGAGCAGAACGAGGAGTTCTCCTACTTCTACATGGACAACTACTACCTCAAGACGCTCGTCGAGATGGGTTATATCGGCCTTATCGCCTTTATCATCCTGCTTGTCGGTATGTCGCTGTGGTGCCTGCGCTCGATCGGCCGCACCAAGCTCTGCGAGACCGACCGCACGCGCGTGCTCGCGGTCTCCCTGTTCTCCGGCATGTGCGGCGTCATGGTGCACTGCTACTTCGAGAACATTTTCGAGGTGCCGTACATGATGGCCTACTTCTGGAGCATGGCCGCCGCCGTGCTCTACCTCGGATACTTCCGAAAAACGCGAAAAGCATAAAACATTTAACACAGCACTTTTACCTGAGCGCGGACGCAAGTCCGCGCTCTTTTTTTGCGTTTTTTACAAACGTTTTTCAGATTTTTTCATTTTACATATGTTTTACAAAGCTCCTCTTTTTGGATTTTACACAGCTTTTTGTAAGCTGTTACCGTACTGAAAAAAAGTGAACGAATGACAAAGGAGAAAACAATCATGAAGAAAAGTGTATCCATGCTGCTTGCAGCGCTCATGCTGACCGGCGCTCTGGCCGGCTGCGGCAGCTCCGCCTCCGGCACGCAGGCTGAGGACGGCGCAGACAGCGGCGTTTCCGGCGCGATCACGGTCATCTCCCGTGAGGAAGGCTCCGGCACCCGCGGCGCGTTCGTCGAGCTGACCGGCGTCGAGGAAAAGACCGCTGACGGCAAAAAGGTCGACAACACCACCGCCGATGCGGAGATCGCAAACAAGACCGATGTCGTGCTGACCAGCGTCGCAGGCAACGAAAAGGCCATCGGCTACATCTCGCTCGGCGCTCTGAACGATACCGTAAAGGCTGTCAAGGTAGACGGCGCTGAGGCGACCGTAGACAACGTAAAGGCAGGCGCCTACAAGCTGTCCCGCCCGTTCAACATCGCGACCAAGGGCGAGCCGACCGGCGTAGCCAAGGATTTCATCAGCTTCATCCTCTCCAGGGAAGGTCAGGCCGTTGTCACCGACAACAAGTACATCGCAGTCAACGACGCAGCAGAATCCTTCGTATCCGACGGCTCCTCCGGCCAGATCGCAGTCGGCGGCTCCTCCTCTGTTTCTCCGGTCATGGAGAAGCTGATCGAGGCTTACAAGTCGGTCAACCCGAACGCCTCCATCGACCTCCAGACCTCTGACTCCACCTCCGGCATGACCGGCGCGATGGACGGCACGTTCGCCATCGGCATGGCATCCCGTGAGCTGAAGGACGAGGAAGCAGCCCAGCTGACCGGCACCGCGATCGCGCTCGACGGCATCGCAGTCATCGTCAACCCGGCCAACACCATCGACGAGCTGTCCATGGACCAGATCAAGAGCATCTACGTCGGCGACATCACCGACTGGGGCGACCTCGCCTGATACAACCGAACAGGGAAACACGGGGGCGGAACACTTCGTCCCCTTCCCCATATGTATGGAGTGAAATCATGAAAAACCTTCGAGAAACTCTGATGCACATCGTATTTTTCGTCTGTGCGCTGGCTTCAATCGCCGCGGTCGTGCTGATCTGCGTGTTCCTGTTCGCCAACGGCGTACCCGCGATGAAGGAGATCGGCCTGCTGGACTTCCTCACGGGCGCGAAGTGGAAGCCGGGCAACGACATTTACGGCATCCTGCCGATGATCCTCGGCAGCATCTACATCACCGCAGGCGCGGTCGTCATCGGCGTGCCGGTCGGCCTGCTGACCGCCATCTTCATGGCGTTCTACTGCCCGAAAAAGCTCTACGGTCTGCTCAAGCCCTGCACCGAGCTGCTCGCGGGCATCCCTTCCATCGTCTACGGCTTTTTCGGCATGGTGGTCATCGTGCCGTGCATCCGCACCGTCGCCGCGCTGTTCGGCGCGGACATCTCCGGCTCGTCCATCCTCGCCGCGTCCGTGCTGCTCGGCATCATGATCCTGCCGACCGTCATCGGCGTCTCCGAGGCCGCGCTGCGCGCGGTACCGTCCGCCTACTATGAGGGGCGCGGTCGCCATGGGCGCACGTCACGAGCGCGCGATCTTCACGGTCATGCTCCCGGCGGCGAAATCCGGCGTGCTCGCAGGCGTTGTTCTCGGCATCGGCCGCGCCATCGGCGAGACCATGGCGGTCATCATGGTCGCAGGCAACCAGCCGCGTCTGACCGGCAATATGCTCAAGGGCATCCGCACCATGACCGCAAACATCGTTATGGAAATGGGCTATGCGACCGGACTGCACCGCGAGGCGCTTATCGCGACCGGCGTTGTGCTGTTCGTGTTCATCCTCATCATCAATCTGACATTCTCGATCCTGAAAAGGAGGAAACAGGCATGACAAGAGAAGCTGCCGGAACGGTCTCCGTTCCCCGGGACAACGCGCGCTCCGAGCGCGTCTGCGGCGGCGTTTCCGCCGCCATCGAAAAGGGTCTGGTCTACGCCGCCGCGATCCTGACCTTCGCGGTGCTGCTGTTCCTCATCGGCTACATCCTCGTGACCGGCATCCCGCATCTCACCCCGTCGCTCTTTTCCCTGCTCTACACCTCGGAGAACGTTTCCATGCTGCCCGCCATCGTCACGACCGTCGAGATGACCGCGCTCGCGCTGCTGCTCGCCGTCCCGCTCGGCCTGTTCACGGCCATCTACCTCAACGAGTACGCAAAGCGCGGCAACAAGCTTGTCGGCGTCATCCGCGTGACGACCGAAACGCTCTCCGGCATCCCCTCCATCGTGTACGGCCTGTTCGGCATGCTGTTCTTTGTCACCCGGCTGCACTGGGGCTACTCGCTCATCGCCGGCGCCATGACGCTCGCCATCATGATCCTGCCGCTCATCATGCGCACCGCTGAGGAGGCGCTCATGAGCGTGCCGGATTCCTTCCGCGAGGGCTCGTTCGGCCTCGGCGCCGGCCGCCTGCGCACCGTGTTCCGCATCGTGCTCCCCGCCGCCGTGCCGGGCATCCTGTCGGGCATCATCCTCAGCATCGGCCGCATCGTCGGCGAGACCGCCGCGCTCATCTTCACCGCCGGCACCATGGCGCAGATCCCCGGCCTCACCCAGTCCGGCCGCACGCTCGCCATCCATATGTATGTGCTCTCGGGCGAAGCCCTGCACATGAACGAGGCCAACGCGACCGCTGTTGTGCTGCTCGTCGTCGTGCTGCTGATGAACGCGCTTTCCGCCTTTGCGGCGCGAAAGCTGACCAAAAAGTGATATGAAACACGAACTGCATTCCATCCGCCGCTTCGCTCCCCTGTGCGCGACCGCGGCGGACTGCGACAGCGAAAGCGCTCTGCGCCGGGCGGAAAAGCCGCGCCCGGCGCACCATCCATGAACAAGACAAAAGAGGGTTTTACATGAGTGAAAATAAAATTGAGATCCGGGACATGAACCTGTATTACGGCGATTTCCACGCCCTGCACGACATCAACCTGGACATCAAGGCAAACGAGATCACCGCCTTCATCGGCCCGTCCGGCTGCGGCAAAGAGCACCCTGCTGCGCTCGCTCAACCGCATGAACGACCTCGTTGAGGGCTGCCGCATAACCGGCGAATTCCAGCTCGACGGTCAGGACATCTACAAAAACTGCGACGTCAACCTGCTGCGCCGCCGCGTCGGCATGGTATTCCAGAAGCCGAACCCGTTCCCGATGTCCATCTACGACAACATCGCGTTCGGTCCCCGCACCCACGGCATCCGCAGCCGCGTCAAGCTCGACGAGATCGTCGAGACCTCGCTCCGCCACGCCGCCATCTGGGACGAGACGAAGGACAGCCTGAACAAATCCGCGCTCTCCATGTCCGGCGGTCAGCAGCAGCGTATCTGCATCGCGCGCGCCCTCGCCGCCGATCCGGAGGTTCTGCTGATGGACGAGCCGACCTCCGCGCTCGACCCGATCTCGCCCGCAAAGATCGAAGACCTTGTGCTCGAGCTTAAAAAAGGATTATACTATCGTTATGGTTACGCACAATATGCAGCAGGCCACCCGTGTTTCGGATACGACTGCATTCTTCCTCCTCGGCGACATGATCGAAGCGGACGATACGGAGAAGCTGTTCTCCACGCCGCGCGACAAGCGTACCGAGGACTACATCACGGGGAGGTTCGGCTGATATGAGAAACCGTTTCGACAACCAGCTTGCAGAGCTGAACAATGAGCTGATCTCGATGGGTGCACTGTGTGAGAACGCGATCGCGAGCGCGGTGAAATCCCTGATCGACGGCGACACCAAGCTCGCCGCCGCCGCGATCCGCATCGACCACGAGATCGACCGCAAGGAGCGCGAGATCGAATCCATGTGTCTCAAGCTGCTGCTCCAGCAGCAGCCGGTCGCAAGCGACCTTCGCCTCATCTCGTCCGCGCTCAAAATGATCACCGACATCGAGCGCATCGGCGACCAGGCGAGCGACATTGCGGAAATCGTCACCTGCCTGTCCGGCGCGTGCGGCCACAACGCCCACATCGACCAGATGGCGCAGGCGACTATTAAAATGGTCACGGACAGTCTCGACGCCTTCGTGCGCCGCGACCTGACGCTTGCATGGAGCGTCATCGAGTACGACGATGTGGTAGACCGCCTGTTTGACGAGTGCAAGCAGGACCTCATCGCGGAAATCGCGCAGAACCCCAGCGGACGGCGAGCGCGTGCTCGATGTGCTGATGATTGCGAAAAAATATCTGGAGCGTATCGGTGACCACGCGACCAACATCGCGGAATGGGTGGAATTCTCCATCACCGGAACGCACAAGAGCGAAACGCACGTATAAAAAGCCAGGACCCACGAAATTCGTGGGTCTCAGCCTGTCGATAAAGTCTGTTTTCACGCCAAAACAGCAGTCGCGCGGCAGCGCGCATTCAAAAGCGTTTGCTGCGCAAACGCAAAGCCGTAGGCCTCTATCCTCAAGAGATATTTAATGAGAGCAACCGGGGGCGTGTACCTCGGTTTTCATACTTTAAGAGGGAGAAAGTTTCCGTATGGGAACTTTCGGACGTCCGTGTTTTGCGAAGTCAAAACACAGATTGTCGGAAAAACGATAGTTTTTCGACAGTCTCGTCTATCCCCTCTTTTCCCGGATATTATCAACATTTTAAGGAGAGAAACCAAATGATCTACTGCGTGGAGGACGATGCAGGCATTCGTGAGCTTGTTGTCTATACCCTGCAAAACACCGGCATGGAGGCGCGCGGCTTCGCCGACGGCACAGCGCTGTTCTCCGCCCTGCGGAACGAAAAGCCCGACCTCATCCTGCTCGACATCATGCTCCCCGGCGAGGACGGCATTTCCATCCTGCGCCGTCTGCGCAGCCTGCCCGACACCGCCGCGATCCCGGTCATCCTTCTGACCGCGAAGAACACCGAGTACGACAAGGTCATCGGTCTGACAGCGGCGCGGACGACTACATCGCAAAGCCCTTCGGCATGATGGAGCTTGTCGCGCGTATCCGCGCCGTGCTCCGCCGCTCGCAGGACGCCGTTTCGCCCGCCGAGCACGTTCTGCTTTCCGACGGCCCCATCTCGCTCGACGAGCGCGCGCATACGGTCTGCGTTTCCGGTCAGCCCGTCCAGCTCACGCTCAAGGAATATCAGCTGCTGACGCTGCTGATGAAAAAAATCAGGGCGCTGTGCTCACGCGCGACGTGCTGCTCGAAAAACATCTGGGGCTACGGCAGCGAGAGCGAGACCCGCACCGTCGACGTGCACATCCGCACGCTGCGTCAGAAGCTCGGCGACGGCGGCGCACTCATCGAGACCGTGCGCGGCGTCGGCTACCGCATGGGAGGAAACGCATGAGAAAGCGCGTTTTCGGCAGCATTTTCCTCACCGCTATCGTAACGCTCCTGCTGACCGCAGGTCTGTTCCTGCTCGTGGTACACGCAGGACTGACGCGCGACCTGCGCGGCAGGCTCGCACGCGAGGGCGGATATATCGCCGCTGCTGTCTCCACCGACCGCGACCTAGAGGAGATCAAAGCGCTCGGTACGCTGTGTGCGGACCGCATCACCCTCGTGAAGAAGGACGGCACGGTGCTGTATGACAACGAAACGCCGGCCGCCGAAATGGAAAACCACGGCACACGCCCGGAGATCCGCAGGGCAGCGGAGACCGGCGTGGGCGAGGACAGCCGCCTGTCCGAAACGCTCGAGACCCAGACGTATTATTATGCGCTCCGTCTCGCAAACGGCGACATCCTGCGTATTGCCGCGACCGCCGACAGTGCCTTCGGTGCCCTTTGCGGGCGCGTCCCCGTGGATCGTGCTCGTCGTGCTGCTCGCGCTGCTCGTGGCGGCGCTGCTCGCAAGCCGCCTCACGCACGTATTTCTCGCGCCGATCGTATCGCTCGACCTGCATGATCCGCTGAAAAACGAGGCATACGACGAGCTTTCTCCCCCTGCTGCACCGCATCGACCGCCAGAACCGCCGCATCAGCATCCAGATGGATGAGCTGCGCCGCCGTCAGGCCGAGTTTGACGACGTGACCGCCCGTATGGAAGAGGGTCTGGTGCTGTTCTCCTCCTCCGGCGACATTCTGTTCGCGAACAATGTCATCCATCAGCTGTTTCCGCAGGATAAGGCCGCCGGCAATTATCTGACGCTGTGCCGCGACGCGGCCTATGTCGAAGCGGTCGAGCAGGCGCTCCGCGGCGGAAGCGCGCACACGAGAATGGAGAAAAACGGCCGTATCTGGTCGCTCGCGGCCAGCTCGGTCGCTGAGGACGGCGCAGGCCACGCCGCCGTGCTGCTCATCGTTGACATCACCGAGCGCGAGCAGGCCGAACAGCAGCGGCAGGAGTTCACCGCGAACGTTTCGCACGAGCTGAAAACGCCGCTGACGAGCATCATGGGCTACGCCGAGATCATCGAGGCAGGTATCGCAAAGCCGACCGACGTCGTTCCCTTCGCCGGGAAGATACGCACCGAGGCGCAGCGCCTGCTCTCGCTCATCGAGGACATCATCCGGCTGTCGCAGCTGGACGCCGGCGGCGAGGAAGTGCCGTTCGAGCAAATCGAGCTGCAGCCGCTCTGCGGCACGGTCCGCAGCCGCCTGCAAAGCAAAGCCGACCGTCTGGGTCTGAAGATCGAATGCACGGGCGAAAACGCGACCGTTTCCGGTCAGCGCAGAACACTCGAGCAGATGGTGTTCAACCTTGCGGACAACGCCCTCGCGTATAACCGTCCGAACGGCAGCGTGACGATCGAAACCGGCACGGACAGCGACGGCGCCCCTTCGTCCGCGTCTCGGATACCGGCATCGGCATCGCCCCGGCCGACCAGAAGCGTGTTTTCGAGCGCTTCTACCGCGTGGACAAGAGCCACAGCAAAATGACCGGCGGCACCGGTCTCGGCCTGTCTATCGTCAAGCACGGCGCGGCCCTGCACGGCGCGGCGCTCACGCTCGACAGCACCCTGAATGTCGGCACCAGGATCACGCTGACGTTCCCGAAAAACAGGAAATAACGAAAAAGTTTATTTTCATGCAGGAACGGCAGCCGCGCGGCAGCGCGCATGAAAAAAGCGTTTGCTGCGCAAACGCATGCGCCCGTAGGCCTCTATCCTCAAAAATATTCAATGAGAGAAACCGGGGGCGTGTACCTCGATTTGGATACTTTGAGAGGGAGAAAGTTTCCGTATGGGAACTTTCGGACGTCCGTGTTTTGCGAAGTCAAACCACAGATTGTCGAAAAACGAAGTTTTTCGACAATCTAAAAAGGCACGCCTGAGGCGTGCCTTTTGATTGCTTTTCGAGTTCTTAGCGAGTCTTGCGGTTAACAGCGAACAGCTTTGCGGTGCCCGGATCGTTTGCCAGCTCGAACATTGCGGAACCCATCAGGAAATTGTGAAAATTCTTCTTCATTTTTCATTACCTCTTTCTTGTGGGGGAAGCACTCTTTCGTGTTCCCTCAGCTCATTTTTTATTCTGGTAGTATTATAGCGCGGTGGGACGCGATGCGCAAGCGCAAACGTGTACGGAATATACAAGCGGCGAAAAATATTTTTAGATAGTATAACCAAACAGTCCCATTAAATCCACTTTCACAATTAAATTCATATGAATTTTAACACCAGAAAACGTTTGCGTAAATTGAATTCCTATGGAATTTCATATTCCTCGGTCATTTGTGCTATTTTTTGCTCTGAAAAATTGTAACTTGCGTCATTGACAAGCAAGGTCTCTTGAATTATTATATAATATATCCAATCGCAAACGTTTGCGATTTTGTAAAAATACAGCGTATTGTGCAAAGACGCTGAGCAGAAAGGGAGGTTCTCCCAGGCAATCCCCCGCGCTGAAACGCACATTCCCCGTGCAGACCGAGCCGAAAACACAGTTTCGCGCTCCGCTGCATCACCGATACGGAAAGAAGGTCAGGTTCTATGATGAAAAAAACGATTGACAAGTCTCGCACTGTCCGCCATGATGGTGCTGTCAATGGTTCCCGCAACTGCATTCGCGGCGAAGGACGCAGGCACTCCGCCGACCTACAACAGCGCAACCGGCTGCTATGAGATCTCTACCCCGGCCCAGCTCCTATATCTTGCCGGCAAATGGAAAGACGGCGCTCCGCGCGATGGACACTATGTCCTGACCGCCGACATCGACATGACCGGCGTCAAGGGCTTCAAGCCGATCGCATCCAAAAAGACCAGGGCTTTACCGGCACGTTCGACGGCCAGTTCCACTCGATCAAGGGCCTTCGCGTTGAATATGAAAAAAGAAATATGCCGGTCTGTTCGGCTATGTCGGCAATCAGGACGACCAGGCATATATCAAAAACGTTGCTCTGCTCGACTGCTATGTAACCGGTCAGCAGAACGTCGGCGCTCTGGCCGGCGTAAACTACGGCACGATCACCGACTGTGTCGTTACCGGCGAGGTCAAGTGCCTCGATCTGTCCAACTCGCATACCGCGGGCGGTATCTGCGGCAAGCTGAAGGAGGGCGAAGGCCCGATCGTCGGCCATGTCGAGGACTGCTACGTCAACGCCGACGTTTCCGCGCCGTATGACGCAGGCGGCATCGCAGGCATTCAGGACGGCGGCGGCTATCTGGCCCGCTGCTTCGCAGCCGGCACGGTCGATGCCACCGCGACGAGCGGCACGGTAGGCCACGCAGGCGGCATCGCAGGCTCCTTCAACGCCGGCGAGACGCTCAAGGACAGCGTTTCCGCACAGACCGTTATCAACGGCGTTGCAGATGTTGACAAGATCGTCGGCCAGCTCGATGATGAGGCAGCTACCAACATCACCGACAATATTGCATGGGAGGGCACGCTGCTGTCCGGCAACGAGCCGACCGAGCAGCCCATCAAGTGGGAGGACGTTTCCACTGAAAAATGACCAGCAAGGCGACCTACGAGGGTCTCGGCTGGGATATGAGCAAGGTTTGGGACTGGAGCGAAAGCAGCAAGCAGCCTGTTCTGCGCGGCTATGATGCCTCCATCTTCCCCGCAGTCGATTACACCGTAAGCGGCACGCGCATCGTTTCCCGCGCGCTGAACATCGCAGCGCCATAACGGCAAGGCCGAGGTCTCTGCCCGCATCGTCACCAGTGACAAGGTGCAGAGCGCGACGCTGTATTACGGCTATGATTCCGCCAAGGTCGATACCGCTGTTGCCATGAAGGCCTCCGGCGACACCTACACCGCTTCCCTGCCGACCGATAAGGTAGGCGATATGTTCTACTACATCTCGGTCAAGACCGACAAGGAAACCGTAACCAAGCCGACCAACAGCGCAGAACCCATCGTTCTGAACATCGACGACGGCAAGGTAAAGGGCGACCCCGACCAGATCACCATCACCCCGGACACCAAGCAGGGCGGCCTCCGCTTCAACTGGCTGACCGATCCGCGCGTCACCAAGACCGTTATCCAGTACAAGGTAAAGGGTGCTTCCAAGTGGGAAACCAAGTCCGGCACCTCTTATGTAGAATCCGTAACCGCAGGCTACAAAGGAAAAAGGCTGCTCACCGCGTTGAGATCACCGGTCTGACACCGTCCGCCGAGTATGTTTACCGCGTAGGCGACGGCGGCGAGTTCATGAGCGACGAAAAAGTCCTTCACCGCACCGAAGTCCGCAGACGACAAGAATTTCAAGGTCATCTTCTACCCGACCCGCAGTCTGAGTCCGTTGAGAACTACATGAGCTTCAAGTATTCCATCGACCAGGCACTCAAGATCTGCCCGAACCCGGATCTGATGATCTCCGCAGGCGACACCACCCAGAACGGCTATAAGTCCACCGAATGGGAGGCATGCTTTGAAGTCATGCATGACTACTACGCCAAGTATCCGACCGTTACCGTTGCAGGCAACCACGAGATGAAGGGCGACTGGAATTTCGTATCGTTCGCACAGCGCTTCAATATGTCGGGCGCAAAGACCGGCTATCCGAGTTCGACCGCACGATGGGTTACTTCGAATATGGCGATGCTATCTTTGTTATCCTGAACGGCGAAGTCACCCCGGCCGACAAGAAGCCTGAAATCATGAAGAAGGAGCTTCAGTGGTGCAAGAGCGTGCTGGATGCTTCCGACAAGAAATGGCGCATCGTTATGACGCACGCAGGCCCGTATACCTCCAACCATGATCCGCTGGACGTTCGGGATTACTACATCAACGACAGCGAGTATTCGCTCGATAAGATGAACGTTGACCTGTTCCTCAACGGTCACGACCACATCTACATCCGCTCCACCGTCAAGAACGACATCAAGGTCAACACCGGCGACGGCACCACCTACATCACCGGCGGCACGGTCGGCAACAAGTTCTATGAGTACATGCCGGCACGTTCGGATTACTCCACCGACTTCTATGTAGATGAAGAGGATAAGCAGGTATTCTCCGTCATCGAAGTCTCCGAGGATTCCATCAAGGGCACCGCTTACCAGAAGCAGGATCCTGACGACTGGAACAGCTTCAAGGCAGTAAACAGCTACGAAATCCTCAACAACCTCCAGACCGGCAAGCAGGTTTCGGACTACACCGACGTTTCCAAGAACGCATGGTACTATGACGCAGCCAAGTACGTCACCGACAAGCAGCTGATGAGCGGCGAGAAGCCGTATGTATTCGGCGCAGACGAGGCTCTGACCCGTGCAGAGGTCGCCTCTGCTCTGTACAACCTGGCAGGTCAGCCCAAGGTTGAACTGGCATCCTTCACCGACGTTCCCGTGACCCATCAGGCACGCACCGCTATCGCGTGGGCGGCCAAGACCGGCATCATGAAGGGCGTTGGCGACAACAAGTTCGAGCCCGACCGCAGCGTATCCCCGCGAAGAGATCGCGACCCTGCTCACCCGTCAGCGCAAGCTGTCCGGCGAGGACGTTTCCGCCGACAAGGCCGCTATCAACGAGTTCGCTGACAGTGCCAAGATTTCGAGCTGGGCAGTAGACGGCGTCGCTTACTGCACCAAGTCCGGCCTCGTCAAGGGCAACCCGGGCAAGGTATTCGCACCCGCCGGCAACACCACCGTGCCGAGCTCGCAACGATCATTCAGCGCATCGCTGCATAATCTCATTCATCCTTTCTGACAATCTCATTTCTCCTTACATGCGATCCCCTTTTGCAGCCTGCCGTCCGATACACTCTTCCCGTATCGGGCGGCAGGCACTTTTTAGACTGTCGAAAAACTTCGTTTTTCCGACAATCTGTGTTCTGACTACGCAGAACACGAGTCGTCGAAAGTTCCCATGCGGAAACTTTCTCCCTCTAAGGGGCAAAAACCGAGGCGCATGCCCCCGGTTTTTGCAGACTTTGCTGCGCAAAGTCTGTTAAATGCGCGCTGCCGCGCGTAAGCTGTTTTTCCGTCAAACCGGACTCTATCGGCAGGCTTATTTTTATCGAAGGCAGTCGAGCAGGTACAGGCGGAACTCGACTGTTTCGCTGTTCTCCCCTTTTACGCTCTCGCGGCAGGCTATGGAGAACGCCGTTCCCCACCACGCTGCCTTTCTCTGTTCCGCCGGGGCGAACGCCGCCGTCACAAGCACGGTCAGCGCCGTCATCAGCGCGCAGGCCGCCTGTTTTCTTCTGTTATCCATGCAAAAAACCGCCCTTTCCGGTAACTGTGTTCACAGTCTGCCCGGAGGGCGGTCTTTTTTATACGTATTTCGCGCTTACTGCACGGTTTCCGTGAGGAAAGTCTCGGAGAAGCGGCGCGCGAGCACGGTCGCGGCGGCATCGGCGGTGTTGCGGTCGGAGAACAGGCCGTAAACGGTCGGGCCGGAGCCGCTCATGAGGGTCGCATCCGCGCCGTTCTCGCGCAGCACCGCGCGGATCTCGCCGATCTGGTGGCGCTTTGTCGCGGTAACGGTCTCCATCACGTTCATCAGTCGGCCGCAGACGCCCTGATAATCGCCGTTTTCGAGCGCCTGCTTCATGCCCTCGGTGTCCGGGCGCTGCGTCAGCGGCACGCTGTCGATCTCCTGATAGACCTCCTTGGTCGAGACCGCGAACGGCGGCTTGCACAGCACGACATAGCCGTGCGGCATATCCGCGAGCTGCGTCAGCTTTTCACCGATTCCCTCGGCGAGCATGGTGCCGCCGCGCAGGCAGTACGGCACATCCGCGCCGAGCTTAAGGCCCATTTCGCACAGGCGGTCGCGCGACAGGCCGGTATCATGCAGCTGATTGAGCGCGCGCAGCACCGCCGCCGCGTCGGTCGAGCCGCCCGCGAGTCCCGCCGCGATGGGGATGCGCTTTTCGATGAAGATCTCGCAGGTCTCAAGCGTCGTGCCGGTCTCCTTATAGAACAGCTCAGCCGCGCGGTACGCGAGGTTGCGCTCGTCGGTCGGCAGGAACGGCAGGCTGCACGAGAGCACGATGCCGCGCGGCTTTTTCTCCCCGCGCACGATGGTCACGCGCACATCGTCATGCAGGTCGACCGACTGCATCACCATCTTCACCAGATGGTAGCCGTCCTCGCGCTTTCCCGTCACGTCGAGCGTCAGGTTGATCTTCGCGCGAGCCTCGATCATGGTGCGTTCGCGCGTTTCCTGTTGCTTTTTCCCGAAAATCATGAAATTTTCGCCCCTTTTTCCTTTTTCTCAGCCAAGCGGCACGAAATGCGGCTTTCTCTCCCGGAACACGGTAACATAAGTGAAGCCGGCGTCCTGCGCGTTCCTTACGCTGTCGTCAAAGCCGCGCCCGACCGCCGTCAGCGTGTGCGCGTCCGAGCCGATGGAGATGCGCTCGCCGCCCATGCGCCGGTATTCATACAGCACGTTCTGCGGCGGACCCACGCGCTTCTGCCAGCCGCCCAGACCGGCCGCATTCAGCTCGAGCGCGTACCCGCGGTCGATGCACGAGCGCAGCACCTGCTCGACGCGGTCCATAAAATGGTCGAACGAGGGCGTATGGCAGCCGTCGTACTTCATCACGCGCAGCGGATAGTCGATGCGCGAGCACATCAAAGCCGCCGTGCTCCTCCATTTTGAGCACCTCGTCGAAATATTCGTGCAGAAAGGCATCGCAGTCCAGCTTCTCGTATTCATGGAAGTAAATATCGAGATCGTCCGGCATGGCGTGCATCGAGCCGATGACCATATCGAGCGGATGCGTGCGCACGAAATCGTCCGCCGCCGGGTCGACATGGATCTGTCCGATCTCGATGCCCGCAAGCACCTCGATTCCGCCGTTCCCGGCCGGACGGCGCTCTTCCCACGCCTCGCGCACGCAGCTCTCCGCATCGCGGTTCTCCTCCGGCGGACGGCGGCGAAAAAAGTCCAGATGGTCGGTCAGACCGATGATGTCCAGCCCGGCCCGCTCGCAGGCCGCGATCTTGTCGTCTATCGTCTGCGGAAAGTCGGCGTCCGCCGAATATCCGGTGTGCATATGCAGATCAACACGCATAGATTTCCCTCGTTTCGCTGAAGGCAATACCGCATAGCGGTGCTGCCCTCAAATATTAAAATGTGAGCGCGGTTTCGACAAAGCAGCCCGCGATGACCAGTATCATGCCGGCGTTGCCGAACACGGCGCGCATATCCGGCGCGCCCGGACCGTGCAGCCAGATCTGGTCTTTGCGGCCGCGCACGAGCAGGATAACGCCCAGAACGACCGATACCATCCAGAACGCGCCGAGCGCCATGTCGGACGCCGCGCAGTCAGGCAGCAGCAGCGACACGACCGCCCCGAAAAAGTTCAAGTACCATGTGCAGCGCGACCGAAACGCGCAGCAGACCTGTGCGGTAGTACACATAGGCGAGCAGCAGACCGAGCAGGAACGCATAGAAAAACTGCTCCAGATTGGCGTGGTACAGCGCAAACAGCAGGGCGGAAACAAAGGCGCCGGGCGCCTGTCCGTAGCGCGCGAGCCGTCCTGCGACCAGACCGCGGAACAGCAGCTCCTCACACAGCGGTCCGAGCAGGCACACACGCAGACGATGTTGACCGCGAGCGGCATCGCGTTTACCATATCGTCCACGATCGGCGCGGGCGCGCGGCCTGTGACCAGACCGACGAGGTCAGTCACGGCGTTGCCGATGAGCGAGCCGATCCACATGAGGGCGAAGCCGATCACCGCCCACCGGACGAACGTCCGCGCGCGCGGCAGCTCTTTGCAGAACGGCATCGGCGGCATATCTTTACAGATACGGAACGCCGCGGGCAGCGCCACCGCGTAGCCGCCGACCAGAATGAGCGCGTAATAGAGCGTATCCGGCATGCGCACGGGCAGGATATACACATCGAGTGCGATGATGCCGTACTGCCACGCCGACGTCCAGATTAGCACGAAAAACAGCGCCGCGCCGATGCGCGAGCAGTAGCGGCGCTCCTGCTTCAGATCAAAGTCTTCCATATTTTTCTCCCAGAGACGAAAAAACAGGGCTGAGCCGCAGCCCGCCCCGTTTTTTCTGAAATTACTTTGCAGCGTTTACCAGGCGCTCGGTGTCCTTCGCAATCATCAGTTCCTCGTTGGTCGGGATGACGAGTACGCGAACGCGAGCCCAGTCGATGGAGATATCCATCTGCTTGCCGCGGTACTTGTTCTTCTCCGGATCGATCTTGATGCCGAGGTACTCGAGATGCTCGCAGACATCCCAACGAACCGAACGGTCGTTCTCGCCTACGCCTGCGGTGAAGATGATCGCGTCTACGCCGCCCATTTCAGCAACGTGAGAGCCGATGATCTTCTTAACGGACAGGTTGAACATATCCTTTGCCAGAGCTGCACGAGCGTTGCCGTCAGCAACTGCTGCGTCCAGGTCGCGGAAGTCGGAGGATACGCCGGAGATACCGAGCATGCCGGACTTCTTGTTCAGGATGTTGATGACCTCATGTGCGTCCATGTTCTCGTGCTCAGCCAGGAACTCGATGATGGCCGGGTCGATGTTGCCTGCACGGTGCCCATCGGCAGACCGTCCAGCGGGGTGAAGCCCATGGAGGTATCGAAGCTCTTGCCGCCGTTGATCGCGCAGATGGAAGAACCATTGCCGAGGTGGCAGGTGATCAGGCGCAGCTCCTCGAGCGGACGGCCGAGCATCTCAGCAGCCTGCTGGGATACGTACTTGTGGCTGGTGCCGTGGAAGCCGTAGCGGCGGATCTTGTACTTCTCGTAGTACTCGTACGGGATAGCGTACATGTAGTGAGACTGGGGCATCGTCTGATGGAACGCCGTATCGAATACAGCGACCATCGGAACGTCCGGACCCATAACCTCGCGGCAAGCCTGAATGCCGATCAGGTTGGGCGGGTTGTGGAGCGGCGCCAGCGGTACGCAGTCCTCGATCGCCTTGAGAACCTTCTCGGTGATGATAACGCTGTCAGAGAAGAACTCGCCGCCGTGTACGACGCGATGGCCGACAGCGTCGATCTCGCTCATAGAGGAGATAACGCCCTTCTCGGGATCGAGCAGCACGTTGATAACGGACTGGATCGCTTCCTTATGGGTCGGCATTGCGATGTCGAACTTGAACTTCTCGTCCGACTTGTTGCCGGTGTGGGTCAGCACGCCGTCAATACCGATACGCTCGCACAGGCCCTTGGCCATAACCTCGCCGGAGGCGGTGTCGAGCAGCTGGTACTTCAGAGAAGAACTGCCAGCGTTGATAACCAAAACTTTCATTTGCAAAAACTCCCTCATGCCGTATTTGGCGGCTTGCACAAAGCCGCGGAAGCCTATATAATAATGCTATATTCTTATTTTACACGATTTCGGTCAAATGTACAAGACCTTTTTGCGCTTCGCGCTCGCTGTAAAACCCGTTTTACAGCGAATAAGTGTCCGGACTTCGCCGGACACGGACGGAAAATAGTTCCCATGCGGAAACTATTTTCTCTCTCAGGGTCAAAAAACCGTGATACATGCTCCCGGTTTTTTGGAATTTGCAAAGCAAATTCTATTTTATGGCGCACAAATGTGCGCAGTTTTCGCGCTTCCGCGCGAGATGCGCTGAATGTAACTCTTTACGGGAGGTTTTTCGCTTTTATAATGGATACTGCTTTTCCTGTCTGCGGCATTGTCGCGGAATACAATCCGTTTCACAGCGGCCACATGTTTCACATCCGCCGCACGCGCGAAAGTCTCGGCGGTGACGCCGTCATCGTCTGCGTGATGAGCGGAAATTTCGTGCAGCGCGGCGACTTCGCCGTGCTCGACAAGATACGCCCGCGCAGAAACGGCGGTCAGGGGCGGCGCGGACCTCGTACTCGAGCTGCCGCTCGCGGCGGCGCTCAGCTCCGCCGAAGGCTTTGCGCGCGGCGCGGTCGCGCTGCTGCACGGCATCGGCTGCCGGTATCTGTCCTTCGGCGCGGAAACCGCGGATATTTCGCTGGTTCAGCAGGCCGCCGAGGCGCTGAATGCGCTTCCCCCTGCCGCGGGCAACCGTTCCGGCCTGTCCTACGCCGCATACCGGCAGCAGGAGCTTGCGGCGCTGAATCCCGCGGCGGCGGCGCTGCTCACAAGCCCAAACAACACCCTCGGCATCGAATACTGCCGGGCGCTGCGCGATTTTCCGATGCAGCCGCTCGCGGTCGCGCGGCGCGGCGCCGGTCATGACGAGGCTGCTCCTGCGGACGGCTTCGCCTCGGCGAGCCTGCTGCGCGGATACCTGCGCGAGGGCGGCGAGGAGTGCGCCCCTATCTGCCGGAAAGCTCCATCGAGGTCTGGCGGCGCGAAAAGCGCGCGCGCGGCGCCGGTGACGCTGCCGGAGAGCGCCATGCTCACTCTGCTGCGTGCGGCGCTCTTTTCGCGGCGCGCTCGCGACCGGCTCGGCAGACGGCTTTGATGAACGCTGCGCAGCCGCGGTCTATTCCGCCGTTTCGTTCTCGGATGCTGTCGAAAAAGGCGCAGACGCGCCGGTTTCCGGCCGCCCGGGTGCGGCGGACGCTGCTCCGCGCGGCGCTCGGCATCTCTCCGGACGCCTCGCCTCTGCCCTCGTATGCCCGCGTGCTCGCGTTCAGCGCGCGCGGCAGGACGCTCCTGCGGCGGCAGGACGGCCTCCCTCTGATCGTCAAGCCTGTCACCGAAAAGCAGCTGCCGGATGCGCTTCAGCCGTCTCTGCGGCTCGACGCCTTCGCGGACGACCTGTTCGGCCTTGCCCGCCCCGCGCCGCTCCCCGGCGGCGAACATTACCGCAAAACCCCGTTTTATCTCACATAAGAAGAAGGAACCATCATGATCGGACTCGGAACTATCATCAACTGCGGCTCAGTGCTCGCCGGCGCGTCGGCCGGCATGCTGCTCAAAAACGGCCTGTCCAAACGCTTTGAGGACACCATCATGCAGGGCATCGGCCTGTGCACCATGTTCATCGGCATCGGCGGCGCGCTCAGCGGCCTGCTGACGCTCGAAAACGGCCAGCTCGCCACGCAGCACACCATGCTGCTCATCCTCTCCCTCGCGCTCGGCGCGCTCATCGGCGAGGCGCTCAACATCGAAAAAGCATCTCGAGGACTTCGGCGTTTTCTGCCAGAACAGGCTGAAAAGCCACGATGACAGTCACTTTGTCGAGGGCTTCGTCAGCTTTTCGCTGCTCATCTGCATCGGCGCGATGGCGATCGTCGGCTCGATGCAGGACGGCCTGTCGGGCGACCCGTCCATGCTCATCGCGAAGGCCATCATCGACGGCATCGCGGCGGTCGTGTTCGCGGCCTCGCTCGGCAAGGGCGTGTTTCTCTCCGTCCTGCCGCTCGGCGTGTATCAGGGCGGCCTGACGCTGCTCGCGCGCTTCATCCGTCCGTGGATGACCGACGAGCTCATCGCGCAGATGTCGTGTGTCGGCTCGGTGCTGATCTTCGCGGTCAGCCTCAATATGATACGAAAAGACAAGATCAAGGTCGGCAATCTGCTCCCGGCGGTCTTTCTCCCGGCGGTTTTCTATCTCTTCGCCCGTTTTTTTCCCCGTGCTCGGCACGCTCTAAGCAAAACCGCGCCTCGTCAGTACGCAGAACTGACTCGCAAACCGCCCTTGTCCAATTATGCGGTATTGCCTTGTAAACAGTTTTTATCCACAGTCTGTGGAAATTTTCTGTGCATCACCCTCCCTGTTTCTGAAAGGACACCTGTCATGAAAAAAGCTCATCTCCCTGCTGCTCACCGGTCTCATGTGCGCAAACCTCACCGCACCGGCGCTCGCTGCCGAGGACACGGCGGACACCGCCGCGCCCGGCCAGACCGCCATCACCTTCACCGACATGCCGTCAAGCCCGGAATTCGTCGAGTCGATCACCTGGGCGGTCGAAAACGGCATCACCACCGGCATGTACGACGGCCAGTTCTGGCCGGACTACACCTGCAATATCTCGCAGATCCTCACGTTCATCTGGCGCATGAGCGGCTCGCCCGAGCCGGCCGGTGAAAACCCCTTCCGGGATGTGCCGAACGGCAAATGGTACGCCGCCGCCGCAGTCTGGGCGCACGAAAAGGGCATCGTCTCCGGCGACACGCTGCACCCGGACGCGCCCTGCACGCGCGCCATGACCGTCACCTATCTCTGGCGGCTCGCCGGTTCGCCGTCTGCGTCCGCGTCGGCATTCCGCGACGTAAAGAGCACGGACGATTATGCTGCCGCCGTCGCGTGGGGCGCGGAGAACGGCATCATCAAAGGGCATCACCCCCCGACGATCTTCGGCCCCTACAACACCTGCACGCGCGCGCGCATATCGTCACCTTCCTTCACCGTTACAGCGCCTCCATCCTCGCGGAAGCACCGGCTGAAATGTGAAGATCCACGCAAAAAGCTCCCGTTCCGGAAAAGTAGAACGGGAGCTTTGTTATGCTTTTTTTAATCTACCAGCTTATCCAGCTCGGCAACGTGGTGCGTACCGGTCGCGACCTGATGCTCCGCCTGCTTTGCGTACATATTGACCGCAACCGACGACTTCTTGATCGACTGCATCGTGCCTGCGCCGGCGACACAGCCGCCCGGGCACGCCATGCCCTCGAGCAGATAGCCGTTATACTTGCCGGCCTTGGCGATCATCATCAGCTTGCGGCAGTCGCTCAGACCCTCCGCGTTCGCGACCTTGACCTCGCGCTCGGGGTACTTCTCCTTGATGACGTTGACGACCGCCTGCGCGACGCCGCCCGAAACCGCGAAGTTGCGGCCGTCTGCGGAAGCGTCGTTGACGCCGTGCGGGTCGTCCTTGAGGGTGTTGACGTCGATATGACGGGCCTCGAAAATGCCCGCCATCTCCTCGAAGGTCAGCACGAAATCGACCTCGCTCCGAACCGTGCGGCGCATTGCCTCGAGCTTCTTTGCCGCGCAGGGACCGATAAAGGCGACCTTCGCGCCCGGCTGATGGTGCTTGATAAGCCGCGCTGTCAGCGTCATCGGTGTCAATGCCATGGAGATACAGTTTGCGTGGTCCGGAAACAGTTTTTTTGCCATCATCGACCATGCCGGACAGCAGGAGGTCGCCATAAACGGCAGCTCCTCGGGCACCTTCTTGACGAAGTCCTCCGCCTCCTGCGCCGCACACAGGTCGGCGCCGATCGCGACCTCGATGATGTCGGCGAAGCCGAGCTGCTTCATCGCGGCGCGCAGCTTGCCCGGCGTGACCTTGGGGCCGAACTGACCGACGAACGCCGGCGCTACGGCAGCGTAAACGCGCTCGCCTGCCTGGATCGCGCGGATCAGCTGGAAGATCTGGGACTTGTCTGCGATCGCGCCGAACGGGCAGTTCACCAGGCACTGTCCGCAGGACACGCACTTGTCGTAATCAATAGCCGCGCGGCCGTTTGGGTCCGAGTGGATAGCGTCCATGCCGCAGGCCGCGGCGCACGGGCGCTTCTGATGGTTGATGGCCTTGTACGCGCATACATCGACGCAGCGGCCGCACTTGATGCACTTGTCCTGATCGATGATGGACTTGCGGGTGAACGGGTCGATGGAGACCGTGCCCTTCGGGCAGACCTCGACGCACGGACGCGCCATGCAGCCCTGACACACATCGGTCACGCGGACCTGATTTTCCGGGCAGGCGTTGCAGGCGAACTTGATGATGTTGATGAGCGGAGGGGTATAGTAGGTCTCCTCCTTGGTCGCCGCGTCGATGTTGTCGGACAGCGGCGCATGCTCGGCCGCGCTGCGGCACGGCAGGCCATCGCCAGACGCAGGCGCTCGCCTACGATAGCGCGCTCCAGAAAAATATCCTGACGGTTGGATGCTACCTCGCCCGGCATGATGTCATACGGCAGTGCTTCGATGCGGCGGTCGGTCGGCCACTCGGTATGGTAGGCCATACGCGCGACCTCGGTGAAAATACGGTGTCGAATGTCCCGAATTCGAGTTTCCACGCCTCTCATGAAATCATATCCTCCTTGTGTGTGTCCCCTGTAATCATTCTTATCCTTTGAAAAGCCGCAGAGTCTCAAAAGAAGCTCTGCGGCGGACTTTTGTCCTTATAGTGCCGTCTTTAGTGCGGACATAACAATCTATTATCAGAATACAGCGTCAGAGGGAGGATGTAAAGAGTAATTGTAGATTTTTTAACAATATCTTTCGTACAATTTTCGCTGTTCTTTTTTGTATGTTTTGCCCAGAATCTCTTCTGTGCTTATCTGTGCTCCTCCGCGCCGTTCGGGAACTCGCGCAGGATCTCCTGCGCCGGGACGGCGATCGTGGACGGCACCGCGCCGGGACGGCTGAGGAAATAGCCCTGGAACAGGTCCGCGCCGAGCGCTCGCGAGGTGCGCAGCTCCGCTGCGGTCTCGATGCCCTCCGCAACGATCTGCATGCCGCGCTGATGCGCATAGGATACGATGTTGCGCACGACCTCCTGCTTGTCCGGGTCGCTTTCGATGCCGCGGATGATGGAAATGTCGATCTTGATGAAATCCGGGTCGAGCGTGATGAGGTTGCCCTCATTGCTGTAGCCGCTGCCGTAATCGTCGAGCGCATACAGACCGGACAGCACCGTGGAGCGCCGCTTCATGTTCAGTATTTCGAGGTCGAGATCCTCCTCCTCGGTGATCTCGATGACGACATTGCGTCCGATGCCGCTCACGCGGCGGCGCATTTCCTCGACGTCTGCGCCGATCAGGCAGACGCTCGCGATCGAATTGACGAACAGCCATGCGTTTTCCGCGAGCAGGCCGCTCTGCTGCCGCAGGCGGAAGAGCTCGGGCGCGGTGAACATGGTGAGCTTTTCGATGTCATACAGCCGTCCGGTCTCCTGCGCGAGCTTCATGACCGTGCCGGGCGAGCGGAGATTGGGCATTTCGGGGCGCATGAGCGCCTCATAGGCCGCCGCCTCGCCGTTCCGGTCGAAGATCGGCTGAAAATGATAGGTCACGCGGCTCTCCGCGAGCATCTGCTCGAATTCCTGCGCGATCTGAGTCTCATAGGAGGCCTCGTTGTATACGCCGATGTCGAATTCCTGCATGCCGCCCTTGTACGAGCGCTTGACCTGATACATCGCGAAATCGGCGTATTTCTTGAGCGAGGCCATATCGTTCCCGTCCTCGGGGTACCACGCCACGCCGCCCGAGATGCTGACGGCGAACGAATCGCCGTTCGGCAGGACGATGGACGCGCAGCGCAGACGGCTCTGCAGGCTGTTGAGGTCGCGCCTGAGCTGCTCACGGCTGTCGTAGCCGTAGAACAGCACCATGAACTCATCGCCCGACAGACGGCTGCATACCGAGTGCCCGGTCATCGCGTCGTGCAGCGTGCGGCCGGTCTCGCGGATATAGCGGTCGCCGGTGTCGTGGCCGTAGACGTCGTTCAGCGCCTTGAGGTTATCGAGGTCGAGCATCATGAGCGCCGCATGGCCCAGCCGGGACGGTGCGCGGAACAGGCTCTCACAGGTGCGGTTGAACGCCTTGCGGTTGTAAAGGCCGGTCAGCATATCGTAGTCGCGCTCGTGCTCGATGCGCAGCCGTTCCCTCGGTCATGGCCGTCACGTCCTCGAGCAGACCGACCTGCGTCTGATTTTCAAAGGCGATGCGCAGCCGGATATAGCGCACGGTGCCGTCCTTCTGCGGAATGCGGAACACGCAGCCGCCGTTCGACAGGCCGAAATTCTCGTTTTCCGTGATGATCCTTTCGATCAGCTTTTCAAAATCGTGCGGCGACAGCTCGCCCTCCGGCTCTCTGCGGCCGAGCATGGAAAAAAAAGTTGTCCGTCGTATAGACCGGCGCACCCTCCCGCAGCTCGTAGCCG